>OFJD01000001.1_pt1 | contig 29926 bp, 28 predicted proteins | sample 1540201 | NCBI WGS metagenome assembly OFJD01 (sample SAMEA104347394, study PRJEB22522) | marine metagenome | biome: marine biome; feature: marine water body; material: seawater | collected 2015-09-01T00:00:00Z | depth 229 m
CTAATATCGAGATTTGTAAAAAGATATTATCCAGAGATAAAACCATTGAGGAATATAGTTTATACGAAATGGAATAAAGACAATGAGAAAGATTATTTAATAAAAGATTTAAAATTAAATAAACAATTAAAATAACAATCAAATTTAATGGAATAGTATAATTAATCTTCCTGTAGCAAAGCAAACAACTCCTTCCATACATCTTCCGAATTTTCCTCCTGAATATCCGGTACCGTATTGGCCAAAACTTTCAAATGTTTTCGGAGTTCCTGGACTGAACTGATTTTGAATGACAAAGTCAGATCATCATTTTCAAAATACGGGTCACTTTCCAGTGTTATGCGCGGAGATAAATTCAGTCTTTGACGTCCCTGTTCAAACCTTTGACGCAAATCACTTAATTCCGGATAGCGCCAAGTATCCAATTGCTGTTTAAGCAAACGATACCGTACAGGGGCTTGAAGGCTGGAACGTCCAATAATCTCCAAAATTTCAGGAAGTTTCAGAACTTCATCTGCAGCTATTTCCCTTAAACGACTGACTTCATCCAAAACCTGAAGCAAATTGCGCCATTTCTTTCCCCCTACTTCCATTCTTTCGCTGAGTGCGGCAAGGTCCGGAAGTGCTGACTGCGAAAATTTCAGCAAAGGCAATAAATCTTCAGACCCCAACTGCAACAAAGATTCGGGCAGAGTCATTGTTTTCAAAACATTGTGTAAATCCAATAATTGACGAACAAGTCTTGCTGAAGGTTTCAAGCCAAGTCTGGGTAAAACTTGATCGGCAATTTCTTCTGTAGTAAAATCGGAATCCTGTAACTGTTTTAATACTCTGCCGATTTGTATTCCGGAAAAATTACCTGAAGATGTGGACAAAGTTTCCAGGCGAATATTTGTCGCCTCCCGCTCCGGCATCGATTCAGGAAGAATAAAGCACGGAATTGGTGTTTCTTGTTGTTTTTGATCGGAGGCAGTATTGTTGGACGTGAGCCAATAAATGCGCTTGAATCCGTCAATTATACGATATTTTTTACCCGGAACCGCCTGAAGCAGTAAAGGTATGAGGATTCCATTCTGCTCCAGTGATTTTCCGTCCTCTTCGCTTAGATTACCCGGAAACCAGTTAAAACAAGTCTCAGTGGGGTCAATCCTGCAGAAAGTGACAGTTAAAAAGTCCCAGGTGGGTGTTTTTTCCATTTGAAGTAATTGTTCAGGAAGGAATTTTGCAGTTCATTTCTATGCTAATATTTTGATACTTTCAGTATCATCAAACCTTGACTCAGATTCAAGTCCGGAACAAAACAAGACAATAAGTATGCTTGATGCATCTATAATAAGTCTAATTGCACTTGGCGGTGCAGCCCTCTTTGGACTGCAGGGATCTATAAGTCTTGCTGTAAGACATCATCTTGTTCGAGAACTTCAACAGCGGTCTGCCTGCGACAGAGTTGCACATTCCAAAGAAGCAAATATTGCAAATATTCCTGTAGCTTATGGAGCAGTAATTTTTTACGGTCTTGTGCTTTTCCTGCTATTCCGCGGAATGAATCAACCCGAAATACCGCTTTTCTGGCTCAATTCAGCTATGGTTGCAGCCCTGATTGTGACATGTTATTATGCCTACGTCATGTTTTTCAGATTAAATATTGTTTGTATGGGCTGCCTGCGCATCTACCTTGCAAACTTAATGATGGCCGCAGCGCTGCTGGCTTATCAATTTAACTGAATATTTTCCGCATTTTAACCGGACATTCTCTTGCAGATGAAAATTAAAAACGCAGCAAATTGTTTAGCAAAACTAGGACACTCTACCAGGCTTTCAATATACCGTTTGCTGGTCCAGGCTGGACACAGAGGTCTTACTGTTGGTGAAATAGGCAAGCGGCTTGGAATTGCTCCAACTACTCTCAATCATCACCTCATGGTCGCGGATTCTTTCAAAACAGTTTGCTAACAGATCGAACTGTTTCGGGCTACGGTTCTTCATGTAGATCGTTTACCTTTTAAAATCAGAACCATTAGTTTGTAGTTTTTGGGCAGAGCAGTAAAGAGTAGCGAATTTAAGGAAAGAATGTTGGGAAACGGGTTGGTTATTTCTGAAATGGATGAGTTTTGCTTTTTTACTGGAAAGCCTGATAGTAGCCCCAATTCCTGCTGAAAAGGTTACACAATGGTTCGGTGGAGAAAGCGGGAGGACAATTCCTTCAGCCCGACAATCGGCATTCCGGCTTACCTCAACGGTTATGCGGTAATTCCATTAGTAGCCTACCTGATCGAAAAAAGGAATGGTACCGTGAACCGTGATGGCTTTCATGGTAACCGGAGGAGAAACTTCTATTCCTACCGCAATGGGAGTACACGCTTTAGTCAGACGTGATATTTTCTTCAGCGGTCTCATTTTTGGACTTGGTGCAGAATTTTTGGCCGGTTACTCATTCCAGCTTTGGGTAGAGTTTTTAATGCTAATTTGACTTCCAGCCCAGAACATGCCATACTGTATGCAGAAGTAATTAATATTACCTTTAATGTTAATTCAAAAAAACTTTTGCGGACATTTCCGCGATATGTTTCCAGGCATTTCCTGACAAAAAAGACAATTCCCCGCAGTTTAGCTTTCCATCAGATTTTATTAAAGAATTTGTTTTCTCATTGCCTTTTTGATAGACTTTTAGCGGGTTCATCAGATTTTTATCCATTCAACATATCAACAGCATGTCTTCTTATTCTACCTCTTCAGTAAACACTCAAAATTATAAACCGTTCAGTCTGCAAGAGCTTGAACAGCGGGACCGTTTTGTACATCGCCACATTGGTCCATCGGAGAACGATATTTCAGAAATGCTGAAAAGCCTCGGTATGAACTCTCTGGATGAGCTGATTAACAGGACAGTTCCGGATTCAATCCGCATGTCTGGTGAACTTGACCTGCCCGGAAGTCGCTCCGAAACGGAAGTGCTCAATGAACTTCGCAGCATGGCAAACAGGAATCAGGTTGCAAAATCAATGATCGGCATGGGCTATCACAGTACAATCCTGCCCGGAGTTATACAGCGTAACCTGCTGGAAAATCCGGGATGGTACACGGCCTATACTCCATATCAGCCTGAAGTTTCTCAAGGTCGCCTGGAAGCACTGCTGAATTTTCAGCAAATGATTATTGATCTCAGCGGAATGGATGTTGCGAATGCTTCGCTCCTGGATGAAGCTACAGCAGCAGCAGAAGCCATGACCTTCTGCAAGCGTGTATCCCGCAGTAAAAGTATGCGCTTTTTTGTAGCAGATGACTGTCATCCGCAAACAATAGATGTGCTGAAAACCAGGGCGGAACCGATGGGGTTTGAGTTGATCTTTGATAATATTCGGGAGCAGTTTGAAAATCCCGAAGCAGATTTATTTGGTGCCTTAATTCAATATCCGGGAACTTATGGTGACATTCATGATATTGAAAAACTGATCGAAAAATGGCACGAATTGGGAGCCATGGTAACCGTTGCATCGGATCCGCTGAGTCTTGTTTTGCTTAAGCCGCCCGGAGAATTAGGAGCAGATGTGGTCATAGGCAGTTCACAAAGATTTGGCGTTCCAATGGGATTTGGCGGGCCGCATGCGGCTTTCTTTGCAGCCCGGGATAAAAACATGCGCAGCATTCCCGGACGACTAATAGGGGTCTCCATAGACCGCAGGGGAAAAACAGCTTTGCGCATGGCTTTGCAAACGAGGGAACAGCACATTCGCCGTGAAAAAGCGACCAGCAACATTTGCACAGCGCAAGTTTTATTGGGTGTAATTGCCGGCTGCTATGCCGTATATCATGGTCCGGACGGCTTGAAAATAATTGCCCAGCGCATACACAGGCTGACCAATATTCTCAAGGCAGGTATGAAGCAGCTGGGATTTTCTGCCGACAATATTTATTATTTTGATACCCTCACTTTTTCACTTGAAAAAAAGTGTGACAGCATTTACGAACGTGCCCTGGAGGAAGGGATAAATCTACGTAAAACGGATTCCGAACAATTGGGAATCAGTCTGGATGAAGAAACTACAAAAGAAGATATTGTCACACTTTGGCGGGTTTTTGCTGGTGATAAGAAGCTGCCCTCTATTGACGAACTGGATTCGCATTTTATGGATCTCAGAAACGATTCCGGAATCCCAAAAAACCTGCGTCGTACCTCAGAAATTTTAACACATCCTGTTTTTCATCAATACCATTCTGAAACTGCGATGTTACGTTATCTGCGTTATTTGCAGGATAAAGATATTGCCCTGGATCGAGCTATGATTCCGCTGGGTTCCTGCACAATGAAGCTCAATGCAACTTCAGAAATGACACCTATCAGCTGGCCTGAATTTGCGAATATTCACCCCTTTGCACCACCGCAGCAGACAGAGGGTTACCGGGATTTGATCGGTGAACTGGAAAATGCTCTCATACAAATTACCGGATTTGATGCAGTTTCAATGCAGCCGAATTCCGGTGCGCAAGGTGAATATGCCGGTTTGCTGACCATCCGCTCCTATCACAAATCACGAGGTGAAGAACAGCGTAATGTCTGCCTGATTCCCAGCTCTGCGCATGGTACAAATCCAGCGAGTGCAACACTGGCCAGCATGAAAATCATTATTGTAAAATGTGATCAGGATGGAAATATAGATCTGGAAAATTTGCGGATACTGGCAGAAAAACACGCAGAAAATCTTGCTGCCCTGATGATTACCTATCCCTCAACGCATGGTGTATTTGAAGACAGCCTGATACAGATCTGTGACATCATTCATGAAAATGGGGGCCAGGTTTATATGGATGGCGCAAACCTGAATGCTTTGATGGGAATTGCCCAACCCGGTAAATTGGGACCAGACGTTCTGCATATAAATTTGCACAAAACATTCTGTATTCCACACGGCGGAGGCGGTCCGGGGATGGGTCCGATTGGTTTGAAAGAGCATCTTGCTAAGTTTGCGCCGAATCACAGTGTTGTTCCGATAGAAGGCCTCCCCCTGGAAAACACGGCAGTTTCAGCTGCACCATGGGGTAGTCCCGGCATACTGCCAATTTCCCTGGTTTTTATCCAGCTTATGGGTGGAAGTGGTTTGAAAAAATCTTCACAGGTAGCAATTCTAAGTGCGAATTATTTGGCACAACGCTTAAAAGAACACTATCCGATTGTTTATACAGGAAAAAATGGGTTAATTGCACACGAGTGCATTATCGACGTTCGGCCTTTGAAAGAGGTTTCCGGAATTACTGAAGAAGACATTGCCAAACGTTTGATAGACTATGGTTTCCATGCACCAACCATGTCCTGGCCGGTTCCTGGAACATTGATGATTGAACCCACTGAAAGCGAGCCCAAAGCAGAAATCGATCGTTTTTGTGAAGCCATGATTTCGATCAGCAAAGAAACACAACGGGTTGAATCCGGAGCGTGGGACAAAATTGATAATCCTCTTAAAAATTCGCCGCATCCATCCGAAGATCTCACCGATCCTGAATGGTCTCATTCCTATTCTCAAGAAGCTGCTGTTTATCCACTGGCTTCTCTTCGCCGTCACAAATACTGGCCGCCTGTTGCACGTGTGGACAATGTACATGGTGATCGAAATGTGGTTTGTTCCTGCCCGCCCCTGGAAAGTTATGAGGAAGGAGAGTGAACAAAACCGAAGCCTTCGGAATAGTTCACAATCTCCCCTTTGAGGAGTACCGGCAACTACCCGGCCTTAATCAATCCACTCTCAAGCAGTGGCTTTCAACTGCTTCAAAACAGAATGACACATATAAAAATCTACAGGCAATGCAATTTGGGAGTGCAGGACATTGCCTGCTGCTGGAAGAGGAAAAGTTTGAAGAGCTTTATGTCAGTGCTCCAAATGGATTGCGTCAGCGAGGAAAACTGGGGAAAGAACGATGGGCAGAATTTTCTGAACAGCACAGTAGAAAAACAGTGCTCAAGTCAAATGAGTGGGAGCGCTTACAAAACATCCGCAGGGTCTTTCAAATTCATCCGCAAATTAAAAAACTTTGGGCTTCAGGTAAAGCTGAAGTTTCATTGTTTTGGCAGGATCCGGAATTTTGTCTGGACTGCAAAGCACGGCTGGACTGGTTTGATCCTGATTCCGGAATAATTGTAGATCTTAAATTTACAAATAATGTTGGCAAAGCAGGTGTACAGAAACCAATTCAGGATTATTATGCAGTTCAGGCTGCCTGGTACAGTCGCGGAGTGTATCAATTGACCAAAAAAACTGCAGACTTTTTGTTCATATTTATCGAAAAATATGCACCACACTCCATCCGTGTGGTTCCTGTATCTGCAGGAGATTTAAAACATGGACTGCAAAAAATAGAGAGTGCAGTAAAAAATATTTCAAACGCAAATAAATAATGAACAATCCACGGCCACTTGAGTCGGTCTCAGTTTTATTTATACACGAGGAGCAGATTTTTGCGGTTCAGCGACAATCGTACCTGCTTGCCTTTCCGGGATATCATGCTTTTCCTGGTGGTAAAATTGATAAAGATGAATCTTCAGTTGCGTTTAAAACAGAATTTCTCTGTGAACACGATGCACGACGTATGCGGGCCCTGCAGCGGGAAATTATAGAAGAACTGGGCTATGATCTTGAGGTTGGAATTTTGAACGGTGAGGTGTTGTCAGTTAGTGAACTTGCGGAGGCCCTGGCTCCACCGTTTGCCCCCGTTCGTTTCAGGACATGGTTTTATCGGGTTGATTTGCGTGAACGAATCAGTTTTAAAGTTGATTCAGGAGAATTTGCAGACAGTTTTTGGAGTTCTGCAAAGGATTTGCTGGAAACTTATCGTACTGGAAAGATCTTGATGGTTCCGCCAACACGTTGGGTTTTAGAAGGATTGGTGAAAAACCCGGAGGCTACAGAATTTGGTGATTTGTCACAGGATTTTGCTGAAAAAGACAGAGTACCCTGTCTGGAAATGCTGGATGGAATTCCGATACTGGCAGTCAGATCTGCAACACTTCCGCCAGCTACCAGGACCAATGCTTTACTGCTGGGAGATGCAGATGCCGCAAAATTGCTGGTAGATCCCTCACCAAATTCAGAAGAAGAATACCGGTGTTTACTTAACACAATCGAGGACAAAATGCTGGATGCAGTTTTTCTCACGCATCATCATCCGGATCATCACCAATTTTCAAATAAACTCGCCCGTCATCTGCGTATTCCCATCATTCTCAGTCAAGACACTCAGCAGAGATTAACTCTCAAATATGGAGAAGACTATTTCGAGAATGTTGAGTTGCGATTTGCTGCAGAAAACGAAGAAGTAACATGCTGGCATGGTTCATCTGTCCGGGTTTATGAAATACCCGGACATGATGCCGGACATTTAGGTTTGGCTCCGGACTCACTGGCCTGGTTTCTCGTGGGAGACCTTATTCAGGGTATCGGCACAGTTGTCATTCCCTCACCTGAAGGGGACATGGCAACCTATTTTTCTACTCTCGAAAAAGTAATTGCGCTCAATCCGGAAGTAATTATTCCCTCTCACGGAATTCCGATGCGAAGTACTCACCGTCTGATTGAAACGCTCAAACATCGTCGCGAACGCGAATCACAAATACTAAAATTATCTAAATCCGGAAATTCCAAAGAGGAAATTCTGGAGCAGCTTTACGAAGGGCTAGACCCACGACTTCAACCGTTGGCGATGCAAAATATTGAATCACATTTGGAAAAGCTGAACAAAGAAAAATAAATAACATAATGAAATCAAATAAAAAAGCGATTCTCCGTATGCTGGAAAAGCAAGGAGATTCATTGTCCGTAAAACAAATCCGCGGTTCACTAGGACTGGAAAAAGCAGCGACCGCAAAACTGAAAGCAGAATTACTGAAACTGATAAAAGCCGGAAAAATTGCCAAGCATGGCACCCGTTACCAAAAAACTCAGGAAATAACTGAAAGAACTGGTTCAAAAGCAAAAATCTCCGGAAATAAAGAAATAGTTAAAAATGAATTAGTCTGGAAACAGACACCTGAAAGGCGGCAAAGAAGGAGTTCAGGAAAAACAGAAACAGGGTATTTCACCCGCAATCCAAAGGGTTTCGGTTTTGTTGCAATTGGAGGAGGACGCCCTGACGTGTTTATCGGTGAGCACGAGCAGGGTTGTGCCATGGAGGGTGATCAGGTTGAAATTGAGGTCTTCCGTAAACGGGGTTTTCACAGCAAACAAAAGGGTGAAATTGTCAAAGTTCTTGAGCGTGCATCAAGAGAAATACTGGCACGTTTAAAAAGAACGAAGCGTGAAACCGTTGCAGTACCGTTACACCGTAATTCAGGGTTGCCGTTTCTCAGTATTGCTCCGAAAGATGATCTTCCGGAACTGGAATCCGGAACGTTGGTTGAAGTTGAATTACTGGAAGAAAAAAAACAAACCAAAAAAACATTTCCTGCTCCATGCGGGCGTGTCTTACGTGCACTGGAAAATACGAGCGACCACGAACTGGGTTTTCAGCTGATTCTCAATGAAAACCTAATTCGTACCGAATATCCTGCAGAAGCTCTGGCACATGTAAATAATTTTTCACAGCAGGTTCGTTTTGATGCATCTTCCGGACGCAGGGATTTACGAGATTTGGATTTTGTGACAATTGATGGAAAATCCGCCCGTGATTTTGACGATGCAGTCTGCGTGATTCCTGACAAAGACTCTTCCGGAGGATTTCGTCTTTTTGTAGCAATTGCAGATGTGGCATATTACGTTCAACCGGAAGATCCTGTGGATCAGGAAGCACTTCTGCGGGGAACAAGTGTCTATTTCCCAACGCATGCGGTTCCAATGCTTCCGGAAGGACTTTCCAACAATTTGTGCAGTTTGCGACCGCAAGTTAACCGGCTGACACTTACTTGTGAAATGCGGATTACTGCCGAAGGAGAAGTAGTCGGTTATTCGCTTTCAGAAAGCGTCATCCGTAGCCGTGCCCGTCTGATTTATGAGGACGTGGCCGACTTACTTGAAGGAAGAACTTCTTCCATTCGCGATCCGGAACTGCAGACGAACATCCGGAAAATGCACAAGCTGGCAAAGATTCTTGAACGCAAACGGATTCAGCGTGGAGCCGTGCAGTTTAGTTTTGCTGAAGAAGTCTTTGAATTTGATGCAGATCAGCAAATGACCGGAGTAGGACGAAAATATCAATCGAGTGCAATGAAGCTGATTGAACAATTTATGCTGGAAGCAAACGAAACGGTGGCCCGTCACTGTGTGAAAAACAAGATGCCGGCTCTTTACCGGGTGCACGAACGTCCGGACATGCGAAAATTGCAGAAACTGCAGCAAACGTTTTTTCGCTTTGGCGTAAGAACGCCTCTGGCAAAATTGGCAGATCCACGGCAGTTCAATGCAGTCATTGAGCAAATTCAGGAACTGCCACATTTCGATCAGCTGCAGGTTCTTTTGCTGCGTACGATGGCTTTGGCAGTTTATCAGACAACCAACAAAGGCCATTTTGGACTTGCTGCGGAATATTATGCACACTTCACTTCGCCAATACGCAGATACCCGGACTTGGTGGTGCACCGTGCTATCAAGGATATGCTGCACCAGGATCAAGGTTTAAGGACTGGAAAAAGAACACTTCCACAGGTAAACAGTGAAATGGCAGAACAGTGTTCGCAGCAGGAACGGCGGGCAGAAAAAGCCGAGCGCCAGAGTATTGATTTGATGAAAGTGGATTTTCTGGCACCTCATGCAGGACAAACTTTTCAGGCAGTAGTGATCTCTGTTGACAGCCAGGGTTTTCGGGTGAACCTTGAACCGCATGGTCTCGAATGGTTTTTGCCGCTGGATTCAATGCATGACGATTCTTATATTTTTGACGAAGTACAACTCAGTTTGCAGGGACGTCGCAAAAACCGAACACTACAGGCAGGACAGCGCCTGGAAATAAGACTGCTCCGTACAGATCCAATTCACCGTATCCTGGAGTTTGAAGTGGAACGATGGCTAAGCAGAACTACTAAACAATAAACACATTAAAATTATTAAATAATGGAAAACGCAATCTTAAATAATAGTATCCGCAATATAGCTATCATTGCCCATGTTGACCATGGAAAAACCACCCTCGTTGATCAATTGTTCCGCCAAAGCGGTCTCTTTCGTGATAATCAGTCTGTGGACGAGCGTATTATGGACAGTATGGATTTGGAACGTGAAAGAGGAATTACCATTGCTGCGAAAAACTGCTCAGTGACCTGGAATGAAACTAAAATCAATATCCTTGATACTCCGGGACACGCGGATTTTGGTGGAGAGGTGGAGCGTGCCTTGATGATGGTTGATGGTGTAATTCTGCTTGTTGATGCCTCAGAAGGTCCATTGCCACAAACCCGGTTTGTGTTGAAAAAAGCTCTTGAAGGTCAGAAAAAAGTGTTGGTGGTGGTCAATAAAATTGATCGTCAGGATGCACGTGTTGCTGAAGTTCTTGATGAAATATATGATTTGTTCATAGATCTTGATGCAAACGAGGAACAATTGGAATTCCCTGTCTTGTATGCAATCGGCAAGGATGGAATTGCCAAATATGAATTGGAAGATCAGTCTGCTGATCTACATCCGTTATTTGACACAATTATTAAGGAACTGCCTGCTCCAAAACATACTCCGGAGGAACCTTTTCAGATGCTGGTTGCAGATCTGGATTACTCTGATTATCTGGGACAATTGGCAATAGGTCGTGTTGCAAATGGTACTGTAGCCAAAAACGAACAGTTGGTCTGTATTGGTGAAGGAGACAAGGAAAATGCCTTGCGTGCCAGCAAAGTCCAGGTTTATGAAGGCTTTACCATGCAGGAAGTGGAGATGATTGAGCCGGGAGAAATAATGATCCTGGCAGGCATCGAAAATGTCCGGATTGGCGACACCATCTGCACCAAAGAACGGCCCAAAGCATTGAAACGGATTACTGTTGATGAGCCTACTATCTCCATGTTTTTCTACACCAACACCTCACCTTTTGCGGGTCAGGAGGGGAAACTGGTTCAGTCAAACAAAATTAAAGAACGGCTTCACAAAGAAACCCTCTCTAATGTTTCGCTGCAGTTTGAAGAAACAAAAGATGCAGAACGCTTTCTGGTCAAAGGCCGGGGTGAACTGCAAATGGCTATTCTCATTGAAACCATGAGGCGGGAAGGATTCGAACTTGCTGTCGGACGTCCTGAAGTGATTTACAAGGAAGAAAACGGAGAACGTCTGGAGCCGATCGAACATGTTTATGTGGATTGCGAAGAAGGTTTTCTGGGTGTTGTTTCAGAAAAATTATCACAGCGAAAAGGGAGAATGATCAACCTTGTCAATCATGGATCAGGCAGGGTACAAGTCCAGTTCAACATACCATCACGTGGATTAATCGGTTACCGCAACGAGTTTTTGACAGATACTCGGGGTACCGGAATTTTGAACTCTTATCTTTCCGGATATGAGCCGTTTCGCGGCGATTTCCCGATCCGCTTTACTGGATCAATTGTGGCCGATCGCCAGGGTAAAGGTGTACCGTATGCACTTTTCAATCTGGAACCCAGAGGTATTTTATTCATAATCGAAGGAGAACGAGTCTATGAGGGCATGATAATTGGTGAGCATAATCGTGACTCGGACCTCAACGTAAATCCCTGTAAAGAAAAGAAACTCACCAATCACCGTGCTTCAGGAAAAGATGAAAACGTTGTATTGACTCCAATTATACCGATGACCTTGGAGCGGGCTATTGAATTCATACGTGAGGGTGAGATTGTGGAAGTTACACCGGCAAATATCCGTTTGCGTAAGGTGCTGCTTTCTGCAACAGGCCGGCATACTGCACGACCGCCAAAACTCTGATTCCTGCCAGCTTCAGAAATTAATCGGGAAAGAATTGAAACTATGATCCGCAGCACAGCCTTTAAGGGAGGATTGAAATCAAGCTTCCCAATTGTGGCAGGCTATCTTCCTGTGGGGTTTGCTTTTGGTGTGGCTGCAGAAGGTGCTCAGGCAGGTACTCTTGCGGCTGTTTTTACTTCACTCTTCATTTATGCGGGAGCCAGCCAGTTTGCGCTGGTTGGTTTGCTCAAAGATGGTGTCCCAATTCTGTCTGCGGCATTGATTACTCTTGGTCTGAATCTCAGGCATTTACTCTATGGGCCTGGCTTATCCCGGGATACTGAAGAGTTTTCCTTGAGAGAACGCCTTGTAGCGGCCTTTGGACTGACGGATGAGGTATTCGCAGTTGCATTTTCGAGAATCGGAATCATGCCCCATGAATCACGGTTCTGGTGGCTTATGGGATTGGAGTTTGGAGCATATTCATGCTGGATTGGCGGTACTTTAGCAGGAAGCATCAGCGGAGATTTGTTGCTTAGTCATTTTTCTTTTTTAAGACCAGCTCTTTCATTTGCACTTCCCGCCCTTTTTTTAAGTTTACTGCTTCCCATGCTCAATAGCACTACGCGTCCGGCAGTAATGATTTCTTTGCTCCTGGCTGCAGCTTTCCATTGGAGCGGTCACTCAGAAATAGGAATAATTGCCGCAGCTTTAATTGGGCCCGGTATTGGAATCATCGGCAGGAATTTCCAATGAAGACGGATTTTATTTTAGCGGTTATACTGATTGCAGTTGGAACTTATCTCATTCGCGCAGTTCCGTTTGTACTCAGTTCAAAAAAGGATACAGGAAAGCAAAACCGGCATCAAATCAATCTGTTTTTTAAGCTGATGGGTCCCTCAATGATTGCCGCATTGCTGATGGTTTCAGTAGGATCTCCCTTTGAAATAGAGGATAACTCCCAGTTGATAAACACTGCCCTGGGTTTTGTGGGAGTAGGAGTCAGTCACCGGTTGTGGAATAATTCCGGAATAAGTGTACTTACGGGTGTCGTCTGTTTTACTGCTGCACTCTTGTTTTTATAGCCGCTGAAATTTCCGAAATTTTGGGTGTTAGCAAAAAAGCTTATTCTTCCGTTTCCGGTAAATCAAAACTCAAACGTCCCAATTTTCCTGCCCTGAAATCCCGCAGCACCAGACTTTCTGCACGCGGATGATCGATTGCCCCACCGCTTTTAAGGCAACCCCTTTTTTTTTGCGATTTTCTCCAGCAAATCTGCAGGAAGTAATTCCAGATTTTCCTCAGTCAACTGATAATGCTTCAGGAGCTGTTCCGGAGATTTGAGCATTAAAATACCTAGTAAATAATCACTCAACAGGGAAGTTCCAACTATTGAGTCCTTGATGGCACCCGTAATTGTCAGCCGCAAACCGGCTTCTCGATTTTCGATTTTTGGCCACAAAATACCCGGAGTATCAAGAAGTTCAACATCTTTGCCCAGTTTGATCCAGTCCTGGTGTTTTGTCACTCCCGGTGTCGGCCCTGTTTCGGCTGCCTTTCGTCTTGAAAGCCTGTTGATCAAGCTGGATTTCCCCACATTCGGAATTCCGGTTATTAATAGTTTCAGTGACGGAGGACGAATGCTGCGTTTACGGAAATTGGACCATTTTTCCTGCATCAATTTGCGTGAAAGCGGTAATATTTCTTGAAGATTCTGTTTGTTTAAAGCATCAACAAAGAGGGACGGCGTGTCCATTTTTTTAAAATATGCTTTCCATTTTCTGGTAGTATCCTCATCTGCCAGATTGGTTTTATTAAAAATCAATATTCGTTTTTTTTGCTGCAGTAGTTTCTCAAAGTCATGATTTGCCGAAGAAATAGGAATCCTTGCATCACGCATTTCCAGTACTACATCAACACGCTTCAGCTGTTTTGCCAACTCTTTTGTGGCCTTGAGCATATGCCCCGGATACCAGTTTATGTCTGGAGTGTCCCAACCTTTGCCAAGTTGTTCCGGATCTTCTATTTCTCTGTTTTTTAAGTACATATTATTTTACCAGTAGTAAGTTGCCCTTATGACCTGCTCATCCGGCTCTGCCTCAGCTTGCTCTTTTTCTTCGGTTTTCTGTTCCTGCTGGCGTCGTTCACGTGATAGTTTCTCGCCTTGTTCAATTATGTCACGGATAACATCTTCTCCGGAAACTTGACCGTCATTGTCAGTGTAACCCAAATCTTCCACACAGAGTTGATCCTGTACAATTTGCTGCATTTCGTCAAAAAGCGTACCCATGCTCAAATCGAATTTCCAGTCCGGGTTTTCAAAAAATCTTTCTGCACTCATCATGGCTAAAAATACAACCCGGTATTGGTCTATGCCTTTGTGTTCTGCAACAGCAACACGCAAATCGTACCATTGATCGCCTTCCAGCAAATCCGTTTTAGGTTCCCCGAATGCACCCTCATCCAGATCCACATAAGTATAGATGCCAAAATGGACAACATAAGCTTCAAGCTGCTCAACCAAATGCTTATATACTTCCCGGCCTTTTTTGGTCGGCTGATAAACATTATCGTCACTGACAGTCCAGGTGCCTCGTTCCTCCATAAATTTCAACAGGGGCTCGAGGCCCTCATCGTCAGTTTCAGCAAGGGCAAGATTCAGGCGACAATGATCGTTTTCCTTCATTTCTTTTTCAACTTGAGAAAGTGCCTCTTTTGCTTCTCTGAGTTCATCTTTTTCAAAGCTTAGCTCCTGATCCTGTTCATCAGAGTGAAAGAAACCTTTTTTCAGTTCTGCAACTTCTTTTTCCAGCAGGCTGACTGTTTCAGTCAAATTGTCTTTTTCAACTTCAAGCAGATCGTAGCGCATAAGCTGATCCAGCAGGAGCAGTGCGCCAAATTCTTGCTGCGATTCCTTGCTCAATTGACTTAAAGGAGAAGATTTCATAATTTATTCTTAATACAAATTGATCCCAATTTTGTCATTTATTCTAATATGATATTGCTTTCTTAAAAAAAACCTGTTAGAAACTAAGTTATGAGTTAGAATGGTGTCTACTGTATCACATCCAGCAATTATTAGCATCAGGTTCCAGGGATGTGCGTCACGAATAAATAATTTAAGATCTGCTCCAATGCGGATTATTAAACAGTTAGTCGAAAAAGAGGTAATTGTGCAGGAGAACGACAGTAAGCAGTACCAGATCAATATCAGCGGTAATCGTTTCTCAATTTCCAGTCCGTATGGTGAAGAACACGTCCGTGAGGTGGAGAAGTTTCTGAGCCAGCAGATTCAGGAAGTTTCTGAACAAACAGAAGAATTTGGTCCTTCAAGCATAGCTTTGCTGGTTGCCTTGAATTTGGCTGATAAACTGCTGACGCTGCAAAAAAAAGTAACCAAGTTTGACGGCATTGAAGCTGATCTGCAAACATTATATTATCGACTGGACAAAGTATTAGCTGAAAAGAAAACTGATTAAGGAACCCCTGACAATAATTGGCTGTTAATCTCAAGCGGGAGTCTTGAGTTTAATGTCGTTAATCTTTTATGAGGCAGAATATAATTTAGTTTTTTAACGTTATTGATTTTTACTGCAGAGATAGTAAGCTTAGTACAGAGCATTGGAGTCTGCGGTGTTCGTGATGTAAAACTCTTGCTACCTGATATTAAAAAAAAGGAGTTCGTCCCTGGAAGGGGGTGTGCAGGCCAGCCTTAGAGCAGGAAGCCCGAACCTTTTACCACATTACTCCACCTTGTTTAACGAGGTAACAATTGTCATTTTACACACGGCATCGCGGGCTTCTTTTAATTTCATTTTTTCATACGGCATATTTTAGAATGCAGCCGTTTCACTTTCCACCGGACCAGTTAAAAAAAATATGCAGCCGCTGGTTTCTGAGTTTATAGACACACTGCAGAGCAAAAAATATGCTCCAAACAGTATCCAGAGTCACCGCCTGGACCTGCACAGATTTTTGCGGTGGCTGGAAATAGACGAGGAGGAAAACGACAGCCAAAAACTTCTCGTGAAGCTCCGCAAACTAAATCGGCAGGATATTGAAAGCTACCTCTCTTTTCTTAGTGAATCCTATAAGCCAAGAACCTTGGCTCGACACATTTCGTCCCTGAAACTTTTTCTCGATCACCTGGAACTTAGCGGATTGATAAAAACCAGTCCGGCACATCAGATACCTTTTCCTGCAGTTTTGCCGGAGGCTCCTGAAATACTGTCACCGGAAGAAGTTGTCGCACTGCTCGAAGTGCCTTCACTTGAGCATTATCTGGGGTTGCGGGACAGGGCAATGTTGGAACTTCTGTATTCAAGCGGTTTGAAAGTGAAAGAACTGCTTGGACTGGATGTGGAGGATCTGTTTTTGGATTTGGAGTTTTTGAAGGTTCGTTCAAAACGCGAGCGCATGGTACCGATGACCTCAAAAGCTGTGGAGGTACTGCGGACATATCTGGAAAAGGCAAGAGCACAACGTCTGCTGAATCCGGAAGATAAATGTTTATTTCCGAGTCGAAACGGAATACGCATGAGCAGGGTTGGATTTTGGGCAATGATCAAAAAACACGCTCTTCGTGCAGGCATCACCAGTCGCATCAATCCAAGGATTCTGCGTCATTCATTTGCAGTACATCTACTGCAAAACGGTATTGACCTGTCAGATATTAAGGATTTGTTCGGCTACGTCAGTCTTGATGCAACCCTGCAGTACGCACATGTAAACCGGCCCGATTTTTTCGAGGTATATCATGAACTGCATCCACGGGGACGAAAACATACAGAGCAATCTTCCATAACATAGTTTATTTTTTCACTTAAAGCAGATGCTCCAGTCCATAAACGAGTTCGTTCAAATCCATCACTTTTTTGCAGGCCAGGCAGACTCCCGGCATAAAAGAGTCACGGTGGATAGAATCGTGACGTATGGTCAAGGTTTGGCTTTGGCCGCCAAAAATCACTTCCTGGTGTGCAACCAAACCGGGAAGCCGGACTGAGTGAACACGGATATTTTCGGCATTGGCCCCTCTTGCTCCGGAGATAATTTCTTTATCAGCAATCTTTTTTGGAACTGAACTTCGTGATTCAGCAAGTAAATTTGCTGTTTTGATTGCAGTTCCGGAAGGTGAATCCACTTTACCGTCATGATGCAGTTCTATAACTTCAGCGTGCGGAAAATATTTGGCTGCATCCTGAGAATATTTCATCATCAGCACTGCGCCAATGGCAAAATTCGGAGCTATGATGCCGCCAAGTTTATGTTTTGTGCAAAGCGCCTGCAGTTCTGAAATTTCTTCCGGAAGCAGTCCGCTGGTACCAATTACTGGTCGGGCTCCAGATTCGATGATGCATACAGTGTTTTTCAATGCAGATGCGGCAGTAGTGAAGTCCACCACAACCTGGGCTTTTGATTGGTCAATTGATTCAGCAAAATTATCACCTAAATCCGTTTGAGCAACTAGTTCCAATTCAGGATCTACACTGACAGCTTTAATGGATTCCTGCCCCATTCGGCCCATGGATCCATTGATTAATACACGTATGAGACTCATGGTTGGTAAAGTTAGTTCTTGGATTATCTGCATCCGAAACAGTCTGAATTCTCAAAATTATAAACAATCTTTATGCCGTTTCAGTTAAAAGGTCAGAGTTCAATTTACATGGTCAGCGAAATAGCCGGAAAAGACAAGGCACGGAGTACTTATTAATGAAAAGTTATCAATTTTATCTAATCAATTCAAAAAAATCAGAGGAAGTGGTGAGCGGTTTAAAGCAGCTCACTTTGGGATGCGAAAATCGTGCGGACGCTTATGGATTCATCTGGATTGATGCTGAAAAAAATATTCAGCAAATTCAGTTGCTGTTCGGAGAAGTAGTTCTCGAATGGTTTCCCGGAAAAGGAGTCAAGTGCAGCCGGACAAACCGTGCTATAGAAGTACCAGAGGGAATCGGCTTTCATAAAGGCGTACGCATCTTACATCCGCTTGAGGACACGGCCATAATTGAATCAGTTCTGAAAGAAGCTCGAAACGCTGATTATCCTCCGGAATGGTCAGACAAAATTCTGGAAAAGTTTTGATGCTGAGTGGCAGGAAAAACAAGTACAGACCTCGACGTCTTTTCCTGAAGGAGTTGCAGCCGGGGAAAGGAGGATCCACTTACGAATTTATTTCAGCCTACGCTGCTCAGAGCAGTTTGCAGGACTCAGAAGCCAAATCCGAAAGTTACCACAAAAATACCGGCAAAAGCACTGACATCCGTCGAAGTTTTGGTTGCCTGCGCCAGAGTGGTAGTAGTTTCGGTACCGGACTTGAGTTTAACGGTTATTGTATCACTCAGTTTGCTTCCTCCCTGATACCAGTCTATTCCGTAGTATCCGCCCCAGTCATATGTCCATTCGTTTCCAATTCCATAATTCAACTGGGTAATGGAATAATCGATGTCATAGGTAACCCCTGAATAAACCCAGTCAGGATAAGAAATTTTGTAACTAGCATATCCGAATGGAATATTGAATGAGTTTCCGATATAGTATCTGCCGGTTACTTCTGCAGTACTGAAATTAATATTTTGGTCTTTCGTTGAATAACCCGTTGGTGAGTTATAGTCCATATAGGAATAACTGTATTTCCCGGAACCGTAAGTCAATCCAAAAGTCCAGTCTTCACCGGGAAACTCCAGCACAAACGGAGTTGATGTTGCGTACATTAAATGAATTCCTGTTTTCATTCCTAATCTTAACGTCATGTCTTTTCTGTTGGAAGCAGAGTCGGCCGCAAAAACAAGGCCACCGCAAAAGAAAACTGACAAAACCAGCAAACTTAATATCTTTTTCATAAGTATCATCAGGGTAAAGACTTGTTAAATACAAACAGCAGAATTACTGCTCACAGAAATTATCGAAAAGGGCTCATGCTGATCCGGTGCTATCTGTCCTTGTACAACACTCATCATCCTGCCGAAAAACTTGGGTTGCCGGACAAATCCCCTGAACCTCATGCAATCATTAAACCAATAATTTATCATGAAAAATATGAAAAAAACAGAATTTTTCTCTTGTCAGAATAAAAGAACTGGAGTATATGTCATAAAGTTAAATTGAGATTATAATTTCGTATATTAACAGACGTGGGAAATTTTTACTGGGAAGGGACAGACAAGCAGGGTTCACTGCACGAAGGCGCACTGGAGTCGCATAGCCGGGAGGCAGCCAAAGAGCATCTACTGCAGGAAGGATATTACAGGGTTCGCTTTTGGAAAATTCAGCAGTCACATCTGCACAAGAGTTTAAACAATACTGAGATCACAGAATTTTTGCTGCAACTGCACCGCCTGCTCAAATCCGGAGTTGAATTGGATGATGCTTTAGGGTTTGCGGTACAGGAGCAAAAAGACCATGTTTTGAGCTTCCTGCTCTGCCGGATTCGGCAGGATTTGCGGGACGGACTTTCAATGAGCAGCGCTTTGCGGCACTACCAGGCATTTCCGCAGATTGTCGCAAAAATGATTGAGGTTGCGGAAAGTACCGGACGACTGACGGAGGTGTTGGGGATGCTGTTGGAATTTTACCAGTTTCAACAAAAAATGATTCTGGAGCAAAAACGACTGCTCAATTATCCTCTGGTGGTATTCAGCATTTTCATAGTCCTGTCTCTGGGCGCAGTTATTTTCATGGTACCGATGTTCAAACGCATGTACGCAGGTCTCGGGGAGGACCTGTTTTGGTTGACTCGGGCTCTGGTAAAATTAAGTGATTCCCTGCGGTTTAATCCGGAAGCATGGATTTTAGGCACACTGTTTTCCGGAGCAATAATTGTTTTTGTTTACAGATTGTTTGGATGGTATTGGCTCTTGAATCTGATTCCCGGTGGAAAGCGTCTTCAGCAAAGCGTACAGATGCTGTTCTACAGTCGTAGTATGGAAATCATGCTTCTCACAGGTGTTCATTTGCAGGAGGCACTGGCTTTGGCGGAAGAGATGTTTCCGAAGCTGCTGCGCAAACGAATTGCTCCGGTACGGGAAGCAGTTGATTCCGGAAAGTCCCTGTGTGATGCTTATGCAATGGTTCCGGTTTTTTCGCCAATGTTTGTGAAAATGGTTGCTCTCGGAGAATCAAGTGGACACCTTCCTTCAAGTTTTGCGCGAATCGGCTCACACAATCAGGAAGCACTGAAAAAAATAATGGCCTGGGCCAGTACGCTGATTGAACCGCTGTTGATGATTTTGATCGCCTTGGGCGTGCTTGGCTTTCTCTTATCGATGTACCTTCCCCTGTTCAGAATGGCTGAGCGGTTTTAAATCAAACGGCAGCTCTTCTCCCGAATAATCCAGCGCCCTTTCCATCCAGTTTGGCGAGTCCGGATGATGTACTTGAAAATCCGGGATGTGACCGAGACCGATTTCCAGCAGACGCAGAATAAGTTTAGCAGTCAGGCCCCAAATATCAAAACCCTGATAATTAAAATGATGTGCCAGTACAGTTGCAATCGGTGTTTTGAATTCCTCTGTCCAGTGACTGTCGCCGTTCATGAAAAAGGTGAGGGGCACCTTGAAGACTGATTCAATTTCAGCTGTATTTAGAAGAGGCGCAAAATCTTCGGGAATGAGGCCGACAAAGGGTGTGACCAGATAATAATGCAGTGAGAGAATCTGGTCCAGTGTGCCGATAATTTCTACGTTTTCCGGAGGCAGACCTATTTCTTCATGGGTTTCACGGAGTGCAGTTTCCAGTGAATTTGCATCCTGTGTGTCTTGCTTCCCTCCCGGAAAAGAAACCTGTCCTGCATGCGAGCGCAGTTGCTTAGAACGCTTAGTCAGCAGGACAAATAGTTCACCCTCAGATTCCAGCAAAGGTATAAGCACAGAGGCACGCTTTTCGATTTGTGTATTTTTAAGCGGCTGATGGTCGGCAAGACAGTGTCTTATTTTATTTAGCATAGTGCCTGAAAAATAAAGATTATTAGCTATCAGTACTCAGTAATGGCAATCAGTTTTCAGAGTACAAGCCAGATTTTTATACCGATTGCTGACAGCAAAAAAACTGACGACTATTTTTCTGAACCTGAACAGAGTGTTATTCCAAATATAAACAACTGGAGTGCTGACACAGTTTCACTGCTAACAACCAATCATGGAGCAAAAAAACGCGCTTTGTTCTCCCTCCAGTAGGCTTTGATAATTTTGTGAATTTGCCTGCTTGCTTCGTACGAAGTTTTGGCGAATGCCGGTGTGAACTGGATATTTTTTGGACGGGTGTGTCCCAGTAAATCCCGATTCAGGGCACTGTCAAGTACCTCACACTGCGGCCGTGTTTCCTCGACTTCCGATACAACAGAACTGCATATGTTGAGCATTTCAGTTGAAGAGTAAGCCGGAAGCTGAAAATGACCATGTGCCTGCAAAATTGAACTGAAGGCATTGATCGCAGCCTGGTTGCTCAGCAGACAGCTGGTATCCGGATTTGTTTTGATAAAGGATTTGGCCATTTCCAGGTCTTCTTTGGATTGCTCCCAAGAAACCCGGGCACGCTGAATGCTTTGTTCAGACTCCTGTGCTTTCTGCATATTTGTTTTAAATACTAAACAGTTACGAGTTTTATCATGTCATCCCGAACGTACTGTGAGGGATCATATAAGGAAACTGCACTTTTTTCGATCTCTCTCTTCGGTCGAGATGACACTCTGCAATCAATAATATCAGTATCATGCGAGAATTAATGACTCAAGAGAAACAAAGGTAAAATAGAATGATAAGTATTTTACTTTCCGGACCTTGCTAACGGACACTGTGTTCTTCAAGATGATGCTCTATTTTTAGAAATATATCCTCATCCAAAACGACGGCACCGTCGATTTCACGATTTTTCAGATAATCACAAACTTCACGGATAGTGATGACAGACCAGACGGGAACGCCGGTTATTTGTTCAAAATCCGCAATGGCATCACGTCCCAGAGAATTTTTTTCCATCCGGTCAAGTGCCACTAAAACCCCGGAAAACTTAACCCCGCAAAGCTCCCGAATCAGGGCAACAGACTCGATTTTAGTCAGTCCATCAGTGATCACATCATCAACCATAACCACCGAATCCTTCGTCAACGGCAGCTGACCAACAAGCGATCCCTGGTCACCATGTGTCTTTTTCTCTTTTCGATTAAAGAAATATCCTATATTCTGGTTAAGACTGTTCGACAAAGCTGTGGCCGCAGAAACGCACAAAGGAATTCCTTTGTAAGCCGGACCGAAGATTAAACTGCAGTTTTGAGCATTTTCCTCAATTGCCGAAGCATAGTATCGACCCAGCTCTTCAATCAGGGGGCCGGTGTTGAATTTTGAGGAATTGAAAAAGTAAGGTGAGCTGCGCCCGCTTTTGAGCGTGAACTCCCCAAACTGCAGGGCTTCTGCTCGTACAAGAAATTTGGCAAATTCTTTTTTGTAGCTTTGCATTCTAAACCGGAGATTATTTTAGATACTTTCGCAAAAAGTTCCAAAACCGTGTCATTTTTGAGTTATATTTTACAGCATAACAGTTAGTTTCATTCAACTCAATTCCGGAACATTATTTCTTCAACGAAATGGTTCTGAATTATCATTTTCAAACCAGTAACCAAACGATGTCAAAAGATAAGGAAAAAAGGCTGCAAAAAACAATTGATGCCCTGATGGTCTCTTACCGGGAACATCCGGAAATAGAACATATCGGCGTGGTTGCTTTGCCGACTAAGGAAAGTATTGTTAAACTGGTTGAAGATATTCAGGTACTGCTGTTTCCCGGTTTAATCCGGCAGGAGTCTTTTGATAATCTCAATTTACCTCATATTGTTGGACAGCAAACGGTCTCGGTTTTCTACCGCCTCAAGGAATTCATAGAGCTGGTTCTTTGCTGGAAGGCTTCGGAGGAAGGAGAAAACTGTGAGGAACAGCCTGAATTTGGAGAACAGGTTGAAAACATTGCTTTCGAATTTCTGGAATACATTCCGGAACTGCGTGAAGTTCTCTCTGAGGATGTTGACGCAATTCTTCAAGGCGATCCTGCATCGGTCAGCAAGCGTGAGATCGTGCTGGCCTACCCTGGTCTTCAGGCAGTAAGTGTCTTTAGAATTGCGCATTTTTTGCACGAAAGGAGCGTGCCTTTGATTCCGAGAATCATGACTGAACACATTCATTCACAAACCGGAATAGATATTCATCCGGGTGTTTCAATTGGGAAAGGCCTGATGATTGATCACGGCACCGGTATCGTGATTGGGGAAACTGCAGTAATCAAGAATCAGATCCGGCTTTATCAGGGTGTTACTTTAGGAGCACTCAGTCCGCAGCATTCTCTGGCTAACCCGAATTTAAAGCGTCATCCAACTATCGAAAACAACGTGATCGTGTATTCCGGCGCAACAATTTTAGGAGATGTGGTGATTGGAGAAGGCTCAATTATTGGTGGAAATGTCTGGCTTACACACAGTATTCAGCCCAATAGTCGGGTATTTTTGAAGGATGTCGATTCCGCACTGGAAGTAAGAGTGAAGGCAAATTAGTGAAAAATATTAAAAAACAGATTGACTTAACTAAAAAATGAGTTAAAGTGCAATTATCTACAGAAAAACGATTTGTTTGAAATTTTCATGCAGAATTGGATTAGTTTGAAAATCAGGGCTGGGTTTCCGGGAAAAAATAATGAGTGAAATTGAAATTGATGAACAGCTGAAGACCAAAACGCGAAAGAAGCTGAAGCCGCCTCAAAGCTACAGAGTTCTGCTACATAATGATAATTATACCTCGATGGAATTTGTGGTGTATGTACTGGAAACAGTGTTTGGAAAAAGTTTAAGTGAGGCAACAAAGATCATGATTCATGTTCATGAAAACGGAATTGGAATTTGCGGTTCTTACACTTTTGAGGTTGCAGAAACGAAAGTGGAAGCGGTACATGGGTTGGCTAAACAATATGAATATCCTCTACAGGCAACAATGGAAGAAAACTGAGTTGAGTTTATGTTTACTAAAGATTTAGAAATGTGCCTGATGGCAGCTCAAAGTGAAGCTATTGACCGGCGACATGAATATTTGTGTGTTGAACACATACTCTATGCTTTGCTGCACAATGATGCGGGACTTAATGTTATTCGAAGTTGTGGAGGAGACACAACCCTCATCAAGCAGGATTTGGAGGATTTCTTTTCTCAGCAGGAAGAATTTGATGGAAACAAGTTGCCACGTCAGACACGCGCCGTTCAGCGTGTGCTGCACTTAGCAATCATGCATGTCAACAGTTCCGGAAAAGCTTCTGCCGATGTCGGGGATGTGCTGGTTGCAATTCACCGTGAATCTCAGTCCTATGCGTCTTATTTTTTACAGAAACAGGATATCACCCGTCTGGATTTGCTGAATTATATTTCACACGGCATTGCCAAAGTACCGGTGGAAGAAGAGGAGGGAGAAGGACCTGAATATGAAGGACTGGAAGACGAGGAGGAAGAAAATGAACAGACACGTCCCGAACAGAATCCACTGAACCTTTACACCCAAAACTTGACTCTGCAGGCAGCAGAAAACCGGATTGATCCTCTGATTGGACGCGAAAATGAGATCAACCGAACTCTCCAGATTTTGTGCAGACGTCGCAAAAACAACCCAATTTATGTGGGAGATCCTGGAGTTGGAAAAACCGCTGTTGCCGAAGGACTTGCCCTGCAGATTTTCAAAGGTGACATTCCGGAAATACTGGAAGGAACAGAAGTATTTGCTCTCGATATTGGCGCTTTACTGGCAGGGACCAAGTTTCGTGGAGATTTTGAACAACGTATAAAAGCTGTTCTGAAAGCACTTGAAAAGCGTCCGGGTTCGATTTTATTCATAGATGAAATTCACACAATTATTGGAGCAGGCGCAACCAGCGGTGGATCTATGGATGTTTCAAATCTGCTGAAACCTGCTTTGGCAAAAGGAGAAATCCGTTGTATCGGTTCCACGACTTATGAAGAATACAAAAAGATTTTTGAAAAGGACCGTGCGCTTGCACGCCGCTTCCAGAAAATTGACATCACAGAACCTACACTGGCGGAAACAATCAAGATTCTCAAAGGTTTGAAGTCACGATATGAAAAACATCATGAGTTGCGTTACACAGCCGGTTCCATAAAAACTGCTGCAGAGCTTGCTGAAAAATACATTAACGAGCGTTATTTGCCGGACAAGGCAATTGATGTGATTGATGAGGCTGGCTCGATGGTGCGGTTGCGTCCCGGTACAAAACGCAAAACAGTTGCTGTACAGGATATAGAAAAGGTGGTTGCAGGAATGGCACGTGTTCCTGTGGAACGGATGAATTCTACTGATAAGGATAAACTGCGGGAACTGAAAAAAGAATTGCAGATGCAGGTTTTTGGTCAGGATGAAGCAATATCAACTTTAGTACAGGCCATCAAGCGCTCCCGTGCAGGACTACATCATCCGGATCATCCAATTGGCTCTTTTCTGTTCACCGGACCTACCGGTGTAGGAAAAACAGAACTGGCAAAGCAACTGGCCTTTATCATGGGAATTAATTTTGAACGCTTTGACATGAGTGAATACATGGAAAAGCATACCGTTTCCCGCCTGATCGGCGCGCCTCCCGGATATGTCGGGTTTGATCAGGGTGGTATGCTGACGGATGCAGTACGCAAAAATCCGCATTGTGTGGTCCTGCTGGATGAAATCGAAAAAGCGCATCCGGATATTTTCAATATTCTGCTGCAGGTTATGGATCATGCAACCCTGACTGACAACAATGGCCGTGAAGCGGATTTCCGCAACGTTGTGCTGGTTATGACTTCCAATGTGGGTGCCAAGGAAATGGGTTCGACCACCATTGGATTTGGCGGAAGTACCCCCAAAGGGCCTTCCAAAAAAGCTATTGAAAAAATGTTCAGTCCGGAGTTTCGCAACCGTCTGGACAACATCATTACATTTTCAGGTCTTCCTGAAGAGGTTGTTTTGATGGTCGTAGAAAAAATGCTGGTGGAGTTGGAAGTCAAACTTCAGCACCAAAAAGTAATTATCAATGTAACGGATGCAGCAAAAAGCTGGTTAGCCAAAACAGGTTATGATCCAATATTCGGTGCACGTCCGATGGGACGCACGATTCAGCGTGAAATTGAAACCGTACTTGCAGATGAGGTTTTGTTTGGAAAGCTGGAAAATGGAGGAGAGGTCAGCATTGGTCTGAAAAAAGACCAACTGAAGTTTAAGTATTCCTGATCAGGAAAAATGTCGTATTTTATTTTTGACGGAGTGCTTGAATGCGGCAGGCAATATGAACTAAAGGGTGAAGAAGCAGGGCATATTCTTAAATCACGTCGTCTGCGTGTCGGGGATTATTTTATCATTCAGGATGGACAGGGCCGTCGTTTTGAAGTAGTTTTGCAAAACCTTTCCCGGAATTCTCTCAAGTTTGTTCCGGAAAAAACGGTTGCGGTTCCGCCTCAGTCACCTCTTCGGTTGGAAATTTTGCAGGCTTTGCCCAAAGAAAAAGCATTGGATTTTATTCTGCAAAAAACGACTGAACTTGGTGTTCATCGTTTGGATTTTTTTGGTGGCGTTCATTCTTCAAAAGTATTCCGTACTTCACAGGCTGAGCGTCAAATGGTACGCTGGAAGCGTATTGTCTTGGAGGCTTCCAAACAGTGCGGACGACAATTCCCTCCCGAAATATATTGGCATTCGAATCTGGAGACGACTTTGTCTGCACTTCCGGAATGTCCAAATTCATGGGTACTTTCCCCAGGATCGGCTGATTCTGTTTCCTGGAATAATAGCACCGGTGCAGACCGAGCAAAACCAAGGGAGCATCAGCGGGTGTTGGTTGGTCCGGAAGGAGGGTTTCATCCGGAGGAAATTGATTTGGCGCTCCGTTCCGGAATGCGTCCGGTGGATTTTGGCCCAAGGATTCTCAGAACGGAAACTGCCGCAGTGTCTGCTGTGGCGATTCTGCAGTTTTTGTGGGGAGACCTTTCACAAAATAAATAAATAGGGTTTGCTGAAAAAGTAATTTATTTGTCATCACTGACTTGTTCCGGGAACCAGATGCCCGTTAAGGTTGAGAACAAGATTTTCTGTAAGCCCCCTGGAATCCTGGTTTGCGCTGCGCTTCACCCGGAAAGACAAAAAAGAAACATCATCAACAAAAAATTGGAGTAAAGAAATGTATATAGTAGTATCAATAATCTTTGGGTTGGTCCTGGCTGGTTCTGTTTCGGCCAAAGAATCGATCCAGGGGCACTATGATGTAGTTGGGAATGTACCTGCTGCACATAGTCTTAAAAAAGTTGTTTATGAGGAGTTTATGAATTTCGGCTGCACTCACTGCAATAATCTTCACAAAGCCTCGAGAAACTTCCGCAAAATATTTGCAGACAAAGTAGAATTTATCGACATTCCCATTGTCTTCCGTGGACAGGATGATTCTCCCTTGCGACTCTATTATGTGGCCAGAAAAATTGGCAAAGCTGATTTGATCAAAGATGAACTTTTCAAGGCAAGTTTCAAGCATGGCGTAAATGTGTTTGATCCCGGAATTATAAATTATCTGGCACGTTCGCTTGGAATGCACAAAGAGTTTCAAAAAGAAAAAGACCAAAAGTGGGTCAACCAGTTGATCAAGGACGGAGAACGAAAAGCAGCCCTTTATGGTGTGTCCGGCACACCAACAGTGGTCATTCAATATGCGCTGAAAATGGACATTGGACCATATGGAACAATGGCCGATTTTGTAAAAAAAGTTCCTGAAACAATTGCAGATTTGATGCAGTAATCAAAATGAACAAAGAAACCCGCCATGCTGTAAAAGGTGGCGGAGACATTTCTTCCGCACGGGATAAACTCTCCAACCTGCCGAACCTTCCCGGAGTTTATCTTTTCAAGGATGATCAGCAAAGCATCCTCTACATCGGCAAATCCAAATCTATCCGCAACCGCGTCCGTTCTTATTTTAACAACTCTGCCAAACACAATTTACGGATCCAACTCATGGTCTCCCGTATCCATGATTTTTCCCTGATTGTTACAGACACTGAAGCAGAAGCGCTGATTCTGGAAGAACAGTTGATCAAAAGACACCATCCCCGTTACAACGTGGCTCTCAAGGCTGGAAAATCGTATCCGTACTGCAAACTGACTGTTGGAGAAATGTATCCGCGCCTTATGCTGGTGCGTGAAAAAATTGATGCAAAATCAGAATATTATGGACCATATCCTTCTGTGAAAGATGCCCGCCAGGTGTTGAAAGCAGTCATGACATATTTTCCGCTGCGTACCAGCAAAATGTTGCTTGATGGAAAAAAGACGTACCGTCCCTGTCTCAATTTTCAAATGAAGCGCTGCCTTGCTCCATGTCGGGGTGTTGTCTCTGTGGAAGAGTATGGAAAAGTGGTGCGCCAGGTTCGCTTGTTTTTAAAAGGTCGTGATAAGGAACTCCTGAGGGAACTGGAACAGCGGATGGAGCAGTCGTCCAAAAAACTTGAGTACGAAAAATCAGCTCAGTACCGTGATCAGATTCGAGCCATGAGCCGGATTTTCGAGAGACAAATGGTACTTGATGTCAAGGGCAAGGATCAGGATGTGTTTAATCTTTTCCGTGAAGCTGACTCAACCGGAGTCCAGGTTTTGTTCATTCGCAACGGCAGACTGCTTGGAACAGATTTTTTCTTTTTTGAGGACAGCAGCGAAGCATCCGCAAATAATTTACTGGGACAGGTACTGCATAGAATTTATATGCCGGAAGGCTCAATTGTTCCCCGTGAAATATTATTGCCCTTTGAGTATACAGATAGAAAACTGCTTGAAGATGCACTCAATAAAAAATCGGAACGGCGCGTTTACGTTGTTTGTCCTCAGAAAGGACGGAAAAAAGAACTTGTCACAATGGCATACAACAATGCAAAAGTTAATTTATCAGAGGAGCGCAGACGTTATGCAAAAAACACTAATATTTTGAAGCATGTTAAGTACGAATTAAAATTGAATCGGCTTCCGAAAGTAGTGGAAGCCTTTGATATTTCGCATCTTTCTGGAACAATGACAGTTGCTTCAATGGTCTGCTGGAAGAATAACTCTGCTTCAAATAAAGATTACCGGAAATACAAAATCAAGAGCATTTCTGGTCCGGATGATTTTGCGAGTATGAAAGAAGTTCTCACGCGTCGTTACAAACGTGTTCTGGCAGAAGGGGAAAAACTTCCGGACTTGATTTTAATTGACGGCGGAAAAGGACAAATCAATATTGCTGAAAAAGTTTTGGCAGAACTTGGTATTTTACGGAAAGTAGATTTGATAGGACTGGCAAAAGGACGGTCCGCCAGAAAGATGGGACGCAGCCGGGGCCAAAATGTTGATTATGAATATGTAGTGAAACCAAAGCAGAAAAACGAAATCCGCATGCGCCGAAACTCCGATGTGCTTTATTTTTTGCAGAACATCCGAGATGAATCGCACCGTTTTGCCATTGAATTTCAACGCAAACTCAAACGAAAAGACACACTGCATTCGCGAATTGATGATCTCCAGGGAATCGGACCAAAGCGTCGGCGGCTTTTACTGAAGCACTTCGGCAGTTTAACTGGTTTAAGGCAGGCGTCTTTAGACGAAATAATGCAAGTACCGGGGATTCCGCAAAACCTGGCTCAGGAAATACAGGATTTTCTGCAAAGCTGAATTTTTTTACTTTAGAGAAGTCGATACTTTATTGAAAACCGCAAAAAAATATTGACAAAATATACTTTCAATCATAATATATAGGGTTGCTGGTCCCCATCGTCTAGCGGCCTAGGACTCCGCCCTTTCACGGCGGCAACAGGGGTTCGACTCCCCTTGGGGACGCCAAATTTCAGGGCGTTATCACTCCGCCTTCCGGTGACAAGACGCACCAAAAATTATGAATTAAATCGGCTCGTTTAAATCCTGATAAAGATTTCTGCTCATCCTGCCTTTTCCAACTTCTGGGGACGTAGCTCAACTGGTAGAGCGCAACGCTGGCAGCGTTGAGGTAAGGGGTTCGACCCCCCTCGTCTCCAGGCATCCGTTGGTATTACTACCATAGAACCCTTGATA
>OFJD01000002.1_pt1 | contig 29105 bp, 24 predicted proteins | sample 1540201 | NCBI WGS metagenome assembly OFJD01 (sample SAMEA104347394, study PRJEB22522) | marine metagenome | biome: marine biome; feature: marine water body; material: seawater | collected 2015-09-01T00:00:00Z | depth 229 m
GATTGCCACAGGACATTCCATTGCCTGGGGCTCACCTAAAGCTCTCAAAATATGGTTTAACTCCCTGTTTCATAAAGATCCGGTCTTCCGGATGAAGTTTCAGGCAGATCCGCAATTTATTCGCTGGGGTTTGAAATTCCTGTTTCAATGTTCTGAATACAAAGCTAAAAGGAATTCTTTGGCAAAACATAGAATATCCTCATATTCTCAAAAAAAATTGAAAGAAGTAGTAGAGGAAACAAACATCCAATATGAACAAAATGTAAATGGCCTGATTTATCTTTATCGAAATTCGCAAGCATTGGCTGCAAGTAGTTCACACGTTCGTTTACTCCAGGAGATTGGACAGACACTGGAGACAGTTGAAAAAGAACGCGTACTGGAGATTATTCCGGAGTTGAAGGATTCAAAAGATAAGATTGCGGGTGGAGTGTTTTCTCCTACAGATGAATCCGGAGACTCCAAAATTTTTACAGAACAATTGATGGAGTTCTGCAGGGGAATGGGCGGAACTTTTGAGTCCGGAATTACAATTGAGCGTCTTGAAGCATCCGGGACCAAAATCAAACGTGTAGTAACCGACCGCGGCGTTTTCACTGCAGATAATTATGTACTTTGTCTTGGTGCCTGGAGTCCATTGCTGGTACGTACTTCCCTGGGAGTTCGGATATCTGTCTGTCCGGTCAAGGGGTACTCGATTACAATTCCAGTAGAAAAGGGTCATACTCCACCCAGAATTGGAGGACTGCATGAAGAAGATTTATTGGGGTTTGCACCAATGGGAAATCATTTCAGGGTTAGTTCTGTTTCAGAATTTACCGGATACGACATAGGACATACTCAAGAAGATTTTGAACACATTCTGAGTACTTCAAAAAAACTTTTTCCAAATGCAGGAAATTATGACAAAGCAGAATTCTGGTCCGGATTTCGACCTATGACACCGGAAGGTACACCAATTCTGGGAAAAGAACGACATTCAAATTTATTTTACAATACCGGACACGGGCATTTGGGCTGGACCATGTCCTGCGGTACGGCCCGTATTACTGCGGATTTGATTGCCGGAAAAACACCTGAAATATCAACTGAATTGATGGTGGTCCGCTAACACTCCAGTTGCAAACAGCAGACGCGGATATTTCCCTGGAGATCCGGAAGGAAAGTAGAGGAAGTCCATTCTGGGAAATCGTCCTGCAGTTCTGTCAATTCAACTTGCTGGTCAAAGCCTATTTCCAAAATCATTTCACCACTTTTTTTAAGCAGACTTGGACCAGTTTTGAGCAGATACTTGTAAAAAAACAAGCCGTCAGGACCACCGTCCAACGCAATACTGGGTTCATATTGACAAACATCAACCTGCAAAGTCGGAATGGTTTCAGTGGGAATGTAAGGCGGGTTGCTGATTATAAAATCAAGATTTGCAGCAAGTTCAATTGCAGAAAATAAGTCACTCTCTACAAGCTTCAGACTGTTGTTACGTGGAGCAAGCAAATTTTGATAACGCTCTAAATTTCGGGCTGCAACTGTTAATGTCTCTTCAGAACAGTCTACAGATATAATATTCAGGTTTTGGAGTTCAGCACAAAAAGCCAGAGGTATTGCGGCTGTTCCTGTTCCGAGTTCAGCAATATTGCAAGTTGCTTCGGGATGGGTTTGTTGCCATTTCAGGATTTTCTCTACTGAAGTTTCTACCAGTGTTTCTGTATCCGGACGTGGAATTAGGGTTGCTTTGCTTACTTCAAGTGTCAAGGACCAGAAATCCTTTTCTCCTGTCAAATATGCAATAGGACAACCTGCAGCACGTTGCTGAACCAGTTCCCGGTACGCACCACGTTCTTTCTCGTTCAAAGGTTGGTCTGCCCGAAGATAAAGATCCAAACGGGGACAGTCAAGCACATAGGCAAGTAGCAGTTCAGCATCCAGGCGTGGAGAGTCCGGACGTACTTTTTCAAAATGGCCCTGTGTCCAATTCAAAATTCGTTCTATTGTCCATTGCTCAATAGTCACATCTTTTGCCGATAATTTTATTTATAGTGATTTTAGTCTGCAATAGCAATAAAATTTCAGCTGCCGTTTTTCAGAGATTGGTGTGCATCCAGTAATATTCTCCGAGTATTGTCCCAATCCAGGCAGGCATCTGTTACAGAAACACCATACTTCATTTCTTCTGAAATTGGCTGGTTCCCTCCGTTAATGTTACTTTCGATCATTGTTCCAATGATGGAATTGTCGCCGTCTTTAATTTGAAGAATTGTGTTTCTCAGTACCAGTTCCTGCCGGTAAGGATCTTTTCCGGAATTTGCATGATTGCAGTCAATCATGATGGCTTTGGGCAAGCCTCCTGAAGCAAGTGCATCTGCAGCAATGTGGACTGAAACTGCATCGTAATTTGGTCCGTTGTTTCCACCACGTAAAACCAGGTGAACATTTTGATTACCTGAAGTTTGGATGACAGAGGAAACACCATCATTATTGATTCCGAGAAAATGATGGTGCTGCGAAGCAGATTTCATTGCATTGAGAGCAACATTCAAGCCACCGTCAGTTCCATTTTTAAAACCGACCGGCATCGACAAACCGCTTGCCATTTCACGGTGTGTCTGAGATTCAGTTGTACGTGCTCCGATTGCGCTCCAGGAAATCAAATCTGCCATATATTGTGGTGTGATAGGATCAAGAGTTTCAGTAGCGCACGGCAGGCCGAGATTGTTGATTTCCAACAAAATTCTACGCGCAAGCTCTATTCCTTCATTTACTTTGTGGCTTCCGTTAAGTTCCGGATCATTGATCAAGCCTTTCCAGCCGACGGTCGTCCTTGGTTTTTCAAAATAGACACGCATCACAATCAGAATTGTGTCAGAAACTTCAGCAGCAATTTTCTTCAGACGTAAGGCATAGTCATGTGCTGCCTCCGGATCATGAATAGAGCAGGGACCAACAATAACCAGGAAACGCCGGTCTTCACCAGTCAGAATACTTTTTATCGAATTTCTAGCTTGAATTACAGTTTCTGCTGCAGTCTTTGAAACCGGTAAAAGTTCTTTAAGATTTTTTGGTGAAGTTAATGGTGAAATGTCAACAAGATTCAGGTTTTCTGTACGTTTCATTATTTACTGTTCCAATTCAGAATTGAAAATATTTTGTATTATAAAATTAAGTTTCACTGAAAAAGTATTTCTTTTCTCATTCCTGCTCCACGCAGCACTTCGCCCTTAATGACAATGGAGAAGAATCTAAAGCAGCGTCACATCCCAGTGAAAACAGTTTGCATGATGAGGTACTCAAGCAACGGATGTGCATGTCTTTTATGTGGGTTCAGGAGAAACCATTGCACATGACATTCAATATCGAATAATTACATATTGATTTTATTGAATAATATCACTAATCCGCAAGCCCTAATTACGACAAGCAGCGAAATAACAGAAAACCCTCAGTTTGTTTTAACCAAATTAGACGGGATTTATGTTGAAGTATGCATCAGGCAGGTGGTCGGAGCGACTGGATTTGAACCAGCGACCGCACGCCCCCCAGGCGTGTGCGCTACCAGGCTGCGCTACGCTCCGATTGTGTATCTATGATGAAGAGTTTTTCAGCTAAGTGTCAAGTCCTTTCACATTCATCCGATGTCGGCTGTTTATGCTTTTGCGGGAATTAACTCAGCCAACTACATAGGTACCGGTACCGACTGCAATCAGAATTCCTTTGTCATTGTGTAATTCCATACGAGTAACTGATACTTTGTTACCTGTACGCAGGGTACTCCCGGTTGCAATAAAATATTCGCCTAAACCTGGACGCAGGTAATCAACACGAATATCAATAGTACCTATTTTATTAAAACGTTCAGAAATTTCATCAAATGACTGGCCCTCCATTTTTTTCATTATCCCGGTCCAGGCGACCATACCGCCCGTTACATCCAGTACAGAAGAGATTACTCCTCCATGCAGGTTGCCCCGAGTAAAATTTCCGACCAGTTCAGGACTCATTTCGAAGCGGATCCCGATCTTGTCTAAATCCAGCGTCTCTATTTTCATTCCAATTAATTTATTGAACGGAATTTTTTCTTCAGTAATTTCCTTTAGTAACTGCAGGAGTTTTTCCGTGGGCATGATAGGATTCAGGATTCAGGATTATAGATTAGAGGGATTAACACCGGTTGTTTACTGAAATAATTATCTATAGTTAGTGAACGTTTCTAAAATACAAAGGTCGTGATAAGGCCAATTAGACCGCCAAAGACACCTCCCCAGACAACCAGCCAGCCAAGATGTTCTTGAATCATCCGCTCGACAATCTCTTTTACCATGTTTGGTGTGAGCTCATCCAGGCGTTTAGAAACAATGCCTTCAACTTTTTGCAGAATGTCATCACTTGCAGAAAGGTCAGCCAGTTGTTCACGTAATGCTTCTTTGAATGGTTCGGTTTTCGAAATTTTCTGTACTGCAACCTGCAGCTTTTCCTTAAAAGGTTCGCGCAGAGGTTCCAGAGCTTGTACTCCTCCCACCATGGATAACATTGGACCAAAACTGGAGTTTTCTATCACTTCCAGCAACGAGTCAAAAGCAGGATTTAAATTTACTTTTTTGAAGACATCTTCAAAATTGGGAAGAATCTTTGAACCGGAAGAATTTGCAAAGAACTTTTCCACATTTTCACGGTTAAAAAACTGATGCATAATTAATTCATTGATGCCGGTTTTGAAATCTTCAAAATGCAGCGGAATGACACCGGAACCATACAAACCCGTTACCCTCTCAAAAAGCATGTAAATAGCCAGCCAGTTGGTAATTGCCCCTGAAAGAGCAAAAAGTCCAGTGTTTAACAGAGTTTCTCGCCATGGGCCATTAAACCATAACCCGCCACCAACCAAAGCCGCCGCAACCAGATTCGTTCCTAAACGTTTGTCAAAAAATACTCCGGAAGTTCCGGAATTTTCAAGTGAAAGAGCCTGATTCATGAACTTTTGCTTAGCAAAAAATTAACTGAATGTTGGAATTTGAGTTTTGGTAAAAATCAGTTTGTCGGAGGAATCTAACCGGATTCACAACTGGAAGCTAATAACGGTGAGTCTGCCATCAAACCTAAAAACCGTTCGGTGGTTCGTTTTGTTATGTTTTCAGAATTATCGGCATTTTGTGATAATAAGTCTGCGCCAAAAATTTGGGAATAATTATTTTGAATTATCCTGCCAAATTCAGCATGTTCGATGGAACATCCAGCCAACTGAGCAAGTGCATCCAGATGAAGTCCTTGTCCTTGAGCACTCTCCTCACGGACTTGCAAAAAATTATCTTTGAGGAACAAAGCAACACGTTTGTTCTTTGGCTTATAGAAATTTTCTGATGGATGTCCACGGTCACAACCTGATGTTTCGGAGGAGCGTGCCGCAGCCATTGTGCTTCCGGAAGGAATGAGAGTAATGCTGCTGAAAATGCCCATTATTCCAGGTGGTGCCGGGACTTTGTAACACTTGTGACGAGCCTGCACAAATTGAACACTACTTACCAGCAAAAGCAATACTGCAAACACTCTCTGGAGCACGATTTCTTTTTTCAACTAAAATCTCCTGAAAGTTCCCTGAGCGGGTTTCCCAAAAAGTTGATTGTCTAATTTCTGTTAAAGTATCTGGCTCAAAAAAAGCTTTGTCCTGTCGTGTTGTGGGTTATTAAAGAAATCCTTTGGGTTGTTTTTTTCAATAATTTCTCCCTCGTCCATAAAAATAACGCAATCCCCAACTGCTGTTGCAAATCCCATTTCGTGGGTCACAACCAGCATTGTTATTCCACTGTTTGCAAGTTCAATCATTACGTCCAGAACTTCCTTGATCATTTCAGGATCAAGAGCTGAAGTCGGTTCGTCAAAAAGCATTATTCTGGGATTCATGCACAAGGAGCGGGCAATTGCAACACGCTGTTGCTGACCTCCTGAAAGCTGACCGGGAAATTTATTAGCCTGTTCAGGGATTTTCACTCTTTCCAGAAATTCCATGGCTGTTTTTTCCGCTTCGGCCTTTGAGGTTTTTCTGACCCAAATCAGAGCAAGCGTACAGTTTTCAAGAGCAGTCAGGTGTGGAAACAAATTAAAATGCTGAAATACCATACCTACTTCTGAGCGTACGATTTCGATATTTTTGAGATCATTTGTCAGTTCTGTACCGTCAACCACAATACTTCCCTGCTGGTGTTCTTCAAGTCTGTTAATGCAACGTATAAGAGTAGATTTTCCGGAACCGGATGGTCCGCAGATGACAACCTTTTCACCACGTTTAACTTCCAGGTTAATATTCTTGAGAACATGAAAGTCATCGAACCACTTGTGCATTGAATCAATGGAAATCATGATTTCCGTTTCACTTGTTTTAGTATCGGCTATTGTAGACATGAGAAATTTTTGGGTTTTAATTTTTAACTTTTAATGGCCTGTATGCAGTTTCTTTTCCAGGTAAAGTGAGTAGCGGGACATGCTGAAACAACTGACGAAAAAATACAGAGCCACAAAAAGATAAATCTCGTTTGCTAACCCTGCCCACTTTGCATCCGCCAATGAAGCATTTCCAAGGCCTAAGATATCCATCATACCGATGATCAGTACCAAAGTTGTATCTTTGTAAAGTCCAATGAAAGTATTTACTATACCCGGGATCGAGATTTTTAGTGCCTGCGGCAGTACGATCAACCGATTCGCCTGCCAGTATGTCAGTCCAAGTGAATCACCGGCTTCATGCTGACCCCTGGAAATTGCTTGTAAACCGCCGCGGATGACCTCGGCCATGTATGCCGAGGCAAAGAGAGTCACCATTATCAGAACTCGCAAAAGTAAATCAAAGTTGGTTCCGGGAGGTAGAAAGTAGGACAGCATTGTAGAAGCCACAAAGAGCAAAGTAATCAGGGGTACACCACGAATGAACTCGATGAAAAGTACACACATAATTCTCAGCACCGGCAATTTTGATTGACGTCCAAGAGCCAATGCAATACCAATCGGCAGCGAAAAGGAAATTCCGGTTACACCAAGAATCAGTGTAAGCAAAATACCACCAAACTGGTCAGTGTCTACAGGTTCAAAGCCGAATCCGTTGACTTCACCTCCGACCAGCAACCATCCGGTAATGAATGGGAAAATTGCTGAATACCATAAGCCGTATTTTCTGCCGGGCATTTTTTCATAAAGTACCGGAATGATAGCGAGGATCAGCAGCACAAATGACAAATTTACACGCCAACGCAAAGGCTCAGGATAAAAACCATAAGTAAAAAGAGCTAAACGGTCATCAATGAAAGCCCAGCAGGCGCCTGCTCCCGGTGCTGCCATCTGATCCCAGCATTGTATTCTGGAGTCTGCAGTGAAGATGGAATTCGTAACACTCCATTCAAAAAATGGAGGTATTATCGACCATAACAACAAGAAAGACATTATAGTCAGTACAGTGTTCAGGGGCGATGAAAACAAATTTTTTCTGGCCCAGGCCAGCGGTCCGCTGGTACTGACAGGTGGCGGCCAATCCGGATGAGTTCCCGGGAGGTAATTTTTTGGAGTGGTATTATTCACTTTCAATCTGAGTTATCGTTCAACCAGCGCCATTCTGCGGTTGAACCAGTTCATAAATGCTGAAATAATTAGTGAAAAAAACAAATAAGTCAGAAGTACAATTATCATTGTCTCCATCTCTTTACCCGTTTGCATCAAGGTGATGCCTCCAACAGTCGCTACTACATCCATGTAACCAATGGCAATAGCCAAAGAAGAGTTTTTGGTGAGATTGAGAAATTGACTGGCCAGGGGTGGTATTATCACACGCAGTGCCTGCGGTATGACGACCAGCTGCAGGGTACGGTTTGGGTGCAAACCAAGCGCCAGTGCAGCCTCGGTTTGTCCACGACTGATAGCCAAAATTCCTGCACGTACGATTTCCGCAATGAAACAGGCAGTGTAATATGACAGGGCAAATGTGAGTGCTATATATTCTGGTTTTATTGATGTACCACCCTTAAAGTTGAAGCCTTTCAATGCAGGAATTTCCCATGCCATCGGAGCACCTGAAATAAAAAATACAATCAGCGGTAAGCCGAACAGGATGGCCAGGGAAATGCTGAACACGGGATAGTGCTCACCGGTTGCATCCTGATTCTTGCGTTCCCAGCGTACAAAAAATACCACAATTGCTATTGCAGCAAGCAGTGCAATCCAGACAAATCCAAAACCATCCTCAAAAACCGGTGACGGTAAAATAAATCCACGATTAGTTAAAAATACTGTATCTGAGATGTTGATTGCTTTTTTTGGAACAGGAAGAGTGTAGAGGAAAATGCCGTAGATGAAAAGTATGTGTAAGAGAACCGGGACATTCCTGGTGAATTCAAGAAAAACATAGACAAGCCTGCTGACAAGCCAATTGTTTGAAAGTCTCAAAACTCCCATGGTGAAGCCCAATATTGAAGCAATTATAACTCCTGAAACTGCAACCAGGAGGGTATTTAAAATTCCAACTGCTGCTGCTCGTAAATGGGTGTCGGTGGGTGAATAAGAAATGAATGGCTGAAAGGTAATATCGTAGCCTGCAGGATAATTTAAAAAACCAAAGCTGAAGTCTTTTCCTGCTATTTCCAGATTGTAAACAACATTATTTATTATTAACCCTAAAAAAGTGAACACAATCACCATCGTGATGATTTGTATAAAAATTGAACGGGTGTCTTTGTCACGCCACAAACGCAACAAAATATTAGGGTGGTTTTCAGTAGAGGCAGGTGTGTTCATTGTGTGAAATTTCCCGTTGAACTGCAGGGATCAATTGCTTGTCTGGAACGTAAAAGCGCACATACTCAAAGGGAGAATATGTGCGCTCAAATCAACGTTTAATTAAAACGACGATTAACGGAATGGTGGGGAATACTGAAGTCCTCCCTTATTCCATTGGTCATTCAAACCACGCGCCAAGCCAATCGGTGTATTTGTACCGATATTGCGCTCGAAGATTTCGCCGTAGTTTCCAAGTTGCTTGATGACCTGATAAGCCCAGTCTTTGCTCAAGCCAAGCTCTTCGCCTTGACTGCCTTCAACACCGAGAAGACGCAGAATTTCAGGGTTATTGGAACCCTTCATGCTGTCCACGTTTGATGATGTAACACCTAATTCTTCTGCTGTTACAGTCGCATTATAAATCCAGCGGACAATGTCGGCCCATTGATCGTCACCTTGACGAACTGCGGGACCCAACGGCTCCTTGGAAATGATTTCCGGAAGGATCTTATGATTGCCCGGATTAGGGAAGGTAGAGCGGGTTGCGGCCAATCCGGAGGCATCAGTTGTGTAAATGTCACAACGTCCTGACAGATAAGCTGCACGTGCTTCCGAGTTTTTCTCGATAGTCACCGCTTCATATGACATGTTGTTTGCACGGAAGAAATCGGCAAGATTCAACTCAGTGGTGGTTCCGGTTTGGATACAGACCGAAGCACCGTCCAACTCTTTCGCACTGTTGACACCAAGGCTCTTATTGACCATGAAACCTTGTCCGTCATAATAGTTGACTCCAACAAAAGTCAACTTTACACCAACATCACGGGAAAAGGTGATGGTAGTGTTACGCCATAAAACGTCACCTTCGCCGGAATTCAGCTTGGTGAAACGTGTTTTACCTGTTGAGGTAATTGCCTTGATTTTGGACGAGTCGCCCAAAACTGCTGCTGCGGTTGCCCGGCAGAAATCAATGTCGAAACCTTTCCAGGTTCCATCTGAATCCGGATATGCAAATCCGGCAATTCCAGTACTAACCACACAGCGAAGAACACCACGTTCTTTCACATCTTCAAGTGTTCCGGCTGTTGCCGTGAACGCCATGGCACCGACTGCAGTCAATGTCAGTGCAATTTTTGCAAGTGCTCTCATATCAATCTCCTTTTGAACACATTATAGAAAACTCCATCCCATACATTTGGAACAGACCTTATCAACGCCGCTTATTCTATTGATTTTTCAGGATCTGTCAAGTCTAAAAATACAAAAAAATATTTAGTTTTATTATATTCTTGATGTCAGTAAAAAATTTTTTGCTGATTTAACTGAACGAGTTATCAAATTTTGTTTGAAAATCAGCACGGCGTTTACGTTCAATTATGGGTGTATTTGCCTGTCGAAAATCATTTGTGGAACACAAACCTGACTTGCACAATTCGTTTTCGATTAATTTTTCTGCTTCCAAGCTGAGTTCCCAAAATGGATGTTCCATATTGTCTTTACATGACAATTCTCTCATCAACTGAACTTTCCAACCGAGGAACTGCAAACCTGAAGCGATGCGTCTGTAAAGGCAACGCAGCAAAAACATGCTGTTTAAATTTGGCAGGAATACTCCAGTTTGGAAAACTGCTTCATGAAATTCCCAGGGCCAATTTATTTTAAAAACAGGTGCCTGGGAATTAAGATATTCAGGTTCTGAGTGAAAAGTTTTTGATGCAACAGAGGACAGAAGGCCCGAGTGGTTTGACTGCAGATTTTCTGTCGATTTTTTTATCAGTATTTTCTTCGGCATCAGTAATGTTTTGAATGTCCCACGATCCTGCGTATCGTACAGTGGCGTTTTGTTTTCCGGGAGTTCATCGGCTAAAAGCCGGACGATTTCAAAGCTTTCTTTGACCGCCCCGCGTTTCGTAGCGTGAACCGGAATCCATTTTAGGCCGGTTTTTGTCATTTGATTCCCATTTTGCAGTACTTCAAGTAATTTCCGATTTTCTGCGGCCAACAGCCATTCCATTACTTCCTTGCGTGAATTTGCCCGTAAATGTAAACACCGCATATTTCCCTTATCCCGGAGATCAAGCAGTGAAAAAATCTGTCTTTCTTCGCACAGGGCAACACGCATCCAGCCAAGTTGAAATTGACTCAGCCACTGGTTAAAAATAGCAGTCTTACCATTGTTTTTCGTGTTTCCCTTCCGCCACAGGTCGAATTGCGTCTGAGCGAATCTTGAAAGCTCAACTCTATTGTGCTTTATTTCAGATTCAACCAATTCCGGCAATGCTAAAAACAAATCCGGAACTTTAAATTTTGCCAGTCGTTTTCCCAAAAATTTCTGTAATTTAGATTCTGAAAAATCTTCTCCAGTTTTTAAAAAAGCTACCGGTCGTGCTCCGAATTCTGCGTCTTGTACTGCAACTACTACTGCTTGTTCGGTCTTTCCAAATTGAAGCAAAATGCTTTCTATTTCTTCCGGATGAATATTTTCACCACCGGAAATGAACATGCTGTCCTTACGTCCAGTAATTTTCAATGAATCCACATCTCCCTGATCTTTTGTATCTTTGGAACACCAGAGACCTATATCTCCTGTCTTAAACCAGCCGTTTTCATCAAACGGCTGATGCAGTCCAGTTCCGTCCAGGTAACCCAAAAAACCGATTTTTCCACGCACTTCGACCTCATTATCTGCAGCAATCCGGACTTCGCGAAACGGCAAAACCTGGTAAAACCCGCTTTTTCCGGTTGCCACCTGAGAAGCCATTTCTGTGGAACCGTAAGTCGTTTGCACGTTCAGCCCAAGCTGTGCGGATTGATCAAGCAATGTTTCAGGAATGGATGCACCTCCCAGTAAAATCAACTTGAGTTGGCATAAAGCGTCTTTTCCTTTTGTCGTTTGCAGCAAGCGATGAAGTTGAGTTGGAACCAGAGAAAGGTGTGTGACGCTCCGGCTTAGGAGTGTCTTGGACAGTGATACGTTTTTAGCAGGAATCACCATTGCCGCACCAGAAAGCAGAGTCCGGAACAAAATAGCTAATCCGCTTACATGATACATCGGCAGCGACAACAACCAACGATCTCCGGGATTCAGAGGCATTCGCTCATTTGCTCCAAGTGCGTTGTAAAAATGATTGGCCAGCGAATGCACCACTGCTTTTGGAGAACCGGTACTACCGGAAGTAAAAATGATTGTGGCCCAGTCTTTCGGATTTATTGAGTTTACCTCCTTACCAGCAACAGCGTCGGAATTTCCAACAGGGTTTGGTTGTAACGAATTTTCAGGTGTAGGGTGAGATTTGAATTCGTGCTGTAATTCTGTGTAACTAAAAGTACAGTCGATTTTCTGCAACATCTCCATTTTTTGTTTTTCCGGTATTTGTGGATTTAATGGAACCGCTACTGCACCGCGCATCCACAAAGCCAACATTGATTTGAGCAGGTTTTCAGTGTTTTCTGTACTTAGATAGACACGCTGTTGTGATTCTGTCATCAGGGAATCACTCAAAAGACGTGCTTCACTCATGAAGTCTGCAAAAGTCCAGGAACGTTTTTCAGAGATCAAAAATGGTTGATTTTCGTAATGCTCCAGAACTTGATTCAGTATATTTGGATTAACGTCAAACATCAGTCCAAGTCTCCAATTTCGCAAGTACCTTCGGAAATTATTTCCAAAAAAGTATCTTTGGATTTTGGCCACGAGTCAGGAAAAACATAATTCCCGTTTTGTATTAAAAACCGAGGTTCAATCAAATCCTGCTCAAACCATTTTGAAGTATCCAAACCTGCTGGAAACTTTTCAGACAAGAGTTCATTTGCCATAAAAGCAATCCAGTTCAAACCCAGACCACTTTCAAAACAACTGCTCAAAACACAGTGGATACCGTTTTTTTGTGCATGTTCGATCCACATTTTTGTGTTGTTCCAACCACCCAAAATACTGGGCTTTAAAATCAAGGCCCTGATTCCGGATAACGATACGTGTTTGGCTGGGGCATCAGATTTTGGAGTTGGAGCATACCAAAGTGTTTCATCAAGAGCCAGGGGCATTCCAGTTTGTAGATGGAGTTGTTCCAGTTTGTTACTGTCAAGTAACGGTTCTTCGCAGTATTCAATATTAAAATCCTGCACCGCCTCTGCAAATTTTAAGGCATCCTCCCATTCCCAGGCTCGGTTTGCATCAAGGCGCAGTGCTATTTCATCACCCAGAATTTTTCGAGCAAGTCTGACTCGCTCAATGTCTTGCAGGATTGTTAATCGTCCAACTTTTAATTTTACCGCCTTGAATCCACCATTTCGAAGTTCTTCACATTCCATTTCAAGTACAGTTCCGGAACCAACCGCCAGACCATTCACTGGAAATATCTGTCCTGTAAAATCAATTTTTGAGGGTTTGGGATCATTCCCTGCCGTTTCTTTGAAACTATGAAACTTTGAAACATTGGGACTTTGAAACATGGTTCTTAGAGCCATGTCTAAACCAAAATTAACGGACCCAAAAAGAGCTGCAGAACAAGTGACTGGAAGGGAATTACCGGAAAGATAATCCCGGATTTGGTTTTCAGCCTCTGACAGAGTTTCCGGATGCATACCTGGGAGCGGAGCAATCTCTCCCTCACCATAATTGTCGCCAACTGAGGTGCCGTCATTTTCATCGTGAAGTCGAAGAATCAAACCGGTACGCCCATGCATTTCATGTCCAAGCAGGTACAGAGGTTCTGTTAATGGGAGAGAATAATGAAAAAGTTTCCAACGGCAAAGGCTCATTTTTATCCAATCCACCATCCCAGGGAAAAAAGAATTCCATAGATTAGGATGAGTTTACCGGTGGAGGCCAAAGTTATATTCAGTTCACTGCCTTTTACTCCGGAAATAATTTGACGAATTGAAGAGAAGCCTGGAATAATTATCAGTGCAGAAATACAAGCATACCAATGTGTTTCCGTCCAAAAAGCTAAAATGAAAGGAATCACTGCTGAAAACACAAGGGCTGCCAGATATTCTGCTCGAGCGAAGGTGGTGCCAAAACGGACAGCTAAGGTAAGTTTCCCAACTTTCTTATCCGTTGGTTCGTCACGTAAATTGTTAACGGCAAGGAGTGCTGTAGCTAATAGTCCGGGACCGAGCCCTGCAATAATAACTACCGGTGTAATTTCAAGTGTTTGCACATAAAAGGTTCCGCCTACTGCAACAGGACCAAAAAAAATTAGTACAAATAAATCTCCAAGACCCAAATAACCAAGCGGCCGTGGCCCACCTGTGTATAGTATTCCTGAAGCAATTGAAAGTATCCCGATTATAACAATAGGCCAGCCCCCCCGAAAAACAAGATAAATTCCCACCAAAGTAGCCAGTCCAAAAACCATCACAAAATTCCAGAGCATTGTTTTTGGTCTGACTTGTCCTGATTGTGTCACACGGACGGGACCAAGACGTTCCTCGGTGTCTGCACCCTTGATATAGTCAAAATAATCGTTGGAAAAGTTCGTGCCGATTTGAATCAGCAGTGCACCCAAAAGTGCTGCCAAGGCTGCAAGTGCATGTCCCTTTCCCTCTCCAAAAGCCATTGTGGTGCCGATCAATATTGGAGAAACGGCTGCACCCAAAGTTTTTGGACGAATTGCCGACAGCCAGACCCGTAAATAATTAGAAATGTTCACTACAAAATCTTATTTAAACAAATTAGCATGGACCCCGTTAAGAAAACCAGGGACAACTCATGGATAGCGGGTGAATTTGTTGAAATCCGGTTTGCGCTTTTCCAGGTAGGCATTTCGTCCTTCCTGTCCCTCCTCTGACATATAAAAAAGCATGGTTGCGTTTCCAGCCAATTCCTGTAAACCGGCTTGACCGTCACAGTCTGCATTAAGTGCCGACTTTAAAGAGCGTAATGCCATCGGCGAATGCTGTAGCATTTCCCGTGACCACTGCAGTGTTTCTTCTTCAAGTTTTTCCAGGGGAACGACTGTGTTAACCATTCCCATTTCCAAAGCTTGCTGTGCAGTATATTGGCGGCATAAAAACCAGATTTCGCGGGCCTTTTTCTGTCCTACCATTCGAGCCAGATAGCTGGAACCATAACCTCCGTCGAAGGAACCGACCTTAGGTCCGGTTTGCCCAAAAATTGCGTTATCGGCTGCAATAGTCAAATCACACATCACATGCAAAACATGTCCGCCGCCAATGGCATATCCTGCAACCATTGCTACAACAGGTTTTGGACAGGTTCTGATTTCCCGCTGAAAATCTAAGATATTGAGACGCAGATGTCCGGTTTCGCTGTCTTCATAACCGGCAGAGCCGCGTATACGTTGATCACCTCCGGAACAAAAAGCTTTTTCACCTTCGCCTGTTAAAATTATTACTCCGATTTTTGTGTCTTCCCGCGCGTCATTCAAGGCTGCACGCATTTCGCGGACTGTCAGTGGACGAAATGCATTACGAACTTCAGGACGGTTGATGGTTATTTTAGCAATACCTTCATTTGATTTTTCGAAATTAATGTCTGTGTAGCTGCCGCAAGATTTCCAATAATTATTATTCATTTTGCTCCATTCTTGATATAATCAGTTTCTCAAAATAAAAACTAATGTTAGCACACGTCACTGTTCAAGACGATAAAAAACCCAGAAGAAGAATTTTTGGTAGAAAATTTTATGAAAAAGCTTGATTTCAAGTTAACTTTTGAGTTAAAATTACTGGTTATCATATAAATCACTTTATACTCTGAGAACAGGAAAATGTTTGCAATTATACGTACAGATGGAAAGCAGTACCGTGTAGCTCAAGGCGAAACTATTCGTTTGGCCCGGATTAGTGCAGAACCGGGAGATGCTTTTGAAACAGATCAGGTGCTGGCCATAGGAGGAGAAGAGAGTGAACTGAAATTTGGGAAACCGGTAATAGTTGGAGCAAAGGTTCAGGGCACAATACTGCAGCATGGAAAAGACCAAAAAGTTATCGTTTTTAAACGTAAGCGTCGAAAAACTTATCGCAGAAAATATGGTCACCGCCAGGCACACACACTGGTAAAAATTGATAAAATCAGTGCCAAGGCTCCTGCAGCCAAAAAATCAGTGCCGGAAAAGATAACTGCAGAAAAAGACACGGCTAATAAAACTCCAGCCAAAAAAGCTGCACCTGTAAAAGTTGCTGCTAAAAAGGCTGCACCTGTAAAAGCTGCTGCCAAAAAGGCTGCACCTAAAAAAACTACAGCTAAAAAAGCTGCTGACAAGTAACCTCTAGTCTGTAAAAAAACAATGGCACATAAAAAAGCTTTCGGCAGCAGTCGCAATGGACGTGACTCACAAGGACAAAGACGGGGAGTGAAAAAGTTTGGCGGAGAACTTGTTAAAGCCGGAAACATTCTAGTACGTCAAGTTGGTTCTACTTTTCACGCAGGTTTGAATGTTGGTACCGGGAGAGATTTTACTTTGTTTTCAAAGGTCTCTGGACATGTCCAGTTCATTCAAAAAGGAAGCGGAAAACATAAGCGTAAATATATCAGCGTTATTACGGACGATGCAGCAGTATCTGCTTCTGTTTGAGATATGGGCGCTAAACCCCGTTCACTTTCCGGAATAAAACCTACCGGTACTCCCCATTTAGGAAACTATCTGGGAATGATAAAACCGGCGATACAATTACAGAAAACGCACGAGACGTTTTACTTTATCGCCGATTATCATGCTCTTACCTCCACTCGTGATCCCGAGAAACTAAGGGAATACACAAACGATCTCACAGCCATTTTCGCAGCACTGGGCATGGACTTTGAGAATCACGCATTTTTTCGACAATCTGACATTCCGGAAGTTACTGAACTGACCTGGATCCTTTCCTGTATTACATCAAAGGGTATGATGGAACGGGCACATGCCTATAAGGATGCAGTAAACAAAGAGCAGGATGTCAGTATGGGGTTATTTTTTTATCCGGTTTTGATGGCTTGCGATATCCTGATTTATGACTCAAATTTTGTCCCGGTGGGTCAGGATCAGAGGCAGCATCTCGAAATTACGCGTGACCTTGCCATCCGTTTTAATCATCTTTATGGAGACGCCTTAGTTGTCCCCGAAGCAATCATTGCAGACGATGTTGCCACCATTCCAGGACTGGACGGAAGGAAAATGAGCAAATCATATGGAAACATAATTCCTTTGTTTGCATCGGAAAAACAATTTCGCAAAGCTATTATGAAAATCACTACCGACTCAAAATCAGTGGATGAAGCTAAAGATCCAGAGGCGTGCAGTGTGTTTGCTCTTTTCAAGTGTTTTGCAGATAAAGCAGATCAGGAAGCCTTAGCCGAACGATACCGTGCAGGAGATATGGGCTATGGTGAAGCGAAACAGCTTTGCTTCGAGAAACTTAATGCTGAACTTCATGAACCACGTGAAATTTATCAGCAAATACGGAACGACCAGGCAAAGTTAGATGGTATCCTCGAATCCGGACGTGACAAAGCGCGCGTCATTGCCAGGCAAGTTACTGATCGTGTACGTAACAAAGTTGGTTTGTGATTTCTGCAAAAGCAACAAAAAAATTTGAATTCAACTAATTTTCACTGATTGCAGCGGATAATTATCTATGATTTTCCGTACAAAGCTGAGTTACAAAACACTAATCTAAAACCACCATTCATCATATTGAAATGATTCCTGATATTCTTGCATCACGTTATGCCAGTCCTGAAATCACCTCAATCTGGTCTCCAGAAGGAAAAGTGCGTCTTGAACGAGAATTCTGGCTTGCAGTGATGAAGGCACAACGTAAATTGGGAGTTGATATACCTGAGACTGCGATTGCGGCGTATGAAAATGTCCGGGATAAAATTGACCTTGAAAGCATTTCGCAGCGTGAACAAAAACTGCGGCATGATGTAAAATCCAGAATTGAAGAATTTTGTGAATTGGCCGGATACGAGCACATTCACAAAGGGCTTACCAGTCGCGATTTAACGGATAATGTGGAACAACTGCAAATTCTCCGTTCTCTGCGTTTAGTAAGAAGCAAAGCTGTGGCGGTATTGCATCAGTTGTCTGATTGGAGCTTACGCACCAAAGACATAATGCTCGTTGGACGCACCCACAATGTTCCTGCACAGCCGATAACTTTGGGCAAACGGCTGGCCATGTTCGGAGAGGAAATAATGTTCGGGCTTGGGCGGCTCGATCACCTGATTGAAAATTATCCTTTGCGCGGCTTGCAGGGAGCTGTTGGAACAAGACTTGATCAATTGGTTTTGATGAACGGAGATAAAAATAAGGTACAAGAGCTTGGTGAACAAGTACTGGAGCATTTAGATTGCAGTACGTCTTTCAATGCGGTGGGTCAGGTTTATCCGCGCAGCCTGGATGTGGAAACCGTGCGTGCGTTGATTGCACTCAGTTCCGGAATTTCGAGTTTTGCGAAGACTTTGCGTTTGATGGCAGGACAGGGTTTAGCTAGTGAGGGATTTCAGCAGGGACAGGTTGGCTCTTCCGCAATGCCACATAAAATGAACGCCCGCACTTCAGAACGAATCAACGGTTTTCACCAAATACTAAACGGTTACGGCACGATGCTTTCCGGATTGAGCGGTGATCAGTGGAATGAGGGGGATGTTTCGTGTTCAGTAGTTCGGCGTGTGTCACTTCCCGGGGCTTTTTTCGCGTCTGACGGACAACTTGAAGCGGCCCTTACTGTGCTGAGCGAAATGGGTTTTTTTGAAGCCGCGATTGCACAGGAACTGCAGCAGTATCTACCGTTTTTGGCCTCTACCACATTGCTGATGGAAGCAGTGCGCAAAGGTGGTGGACGAGAAAGTGTGCATGAGGCGATCAAGGAAAACGCGGTTGCCGTCGCGGATGCATTGAGGAACGGAGATCTTGGTGAAAATGATTTATCGCAGCGACTTGCAGATGATGAACGTGTTCCTTTGGATTTGCAGGAAATAGAAGCAGTTCTGAATGATCCGGAACGTTTTGCAGCTTCTGCACCGGAACAAGCAGAGGCATTCGCTAATCAAGTACGGAAATGGACTGAACGCTTTCCGGAAGCAAAAAAGCTGGTACCGCAAGTGTTGCTTTGAGTAGGGAAAAGGAGCCGGTTTCGCGGCCCCTAATATGGAAAACTGTTGGTTACTCAGCAGATTCGTACTTCTTTAACTCAACTGATTTGATATGCTCCAGACGTAAACGGGAATAGACTTCAATTAAAAACGGTCGCAGTTCATTGATGTCTTCGTCATCAGAAAATTCCGTGAAAAACTGTTCGTATTGATCCAGTGCAGGAACAAGCAATCCGTTATCCTTCAATAGCCCTGCATAAAGGAATCCGCTTTCATCCATACTTTGAAACTCGTCTTTTTGCTTTTTGAACTTTGCGAGTTTCTTTCCGGATAACACTTTCAGGTTCGCAGCTTTAGCTGTGTAAGCCACAACGCCGCTTCCATCAAGAACTTCAACAAAATATTTTTGTTTTTTGCTGAAAGGTTTTATCCTGGTGCGAACAACCTCATCTCCTGTCGCCGGAACATCATAGACAGCAGAATCTGTCCAGGTATTGGTTTTGCGATCCTTTGAACCCAAATGAAGGCGGTAGGCGTAATCGGCACCGGCAGTTTCCCAGGCCAGCTCAGAAAAATCTGCTGAAATGGTATTTGTCGCCAATTTGAGGTTAATTCCTCCTTTTTTAGCAGCACGCCGCACAGTAGTATATTTCTGAGTCTTTTTGAACTGCTTTGACAATCCTGACAATAAGCCGCCTCCAGCATCGGTTCCACCCAGGCTTCCCTCAAGTACCTCTAATCCTTTTTTGGTGAATTTGATTTTAGAATTGGCTGTAAGCAGAGTAGTTTCGTTTGTTTCTTGATTCAAAAACTTTATCGAACTGTCTGCACTGACCCTGACCAGATAATTGGCATAAACGAACTTGTTGCGCCGAACTTTTTTCCAGCGTTTCCCCTTTTTGCTGTATTCAATTTTGCCCTTAATATCAACCAGCATTCCCAGGGGAATTTTTTTGGCCAGTACCGGCTGCAAGGCAAAGGCAGAGAGAAAAAGGAATAAAGTGATTAATTTTATGAAACGCATATAACCTCCTGCGGTTGGGATTAAAGTGGTTTAATTCTAGTTTGAGGTTAACACAACAACTATAAACAGACAACACCCTTTTAAGCTGATTCTTTTATTTACTTCAAGCAAGCTCGGATTATGTCTTTTGTCTCCACAGTTTACAAGCTAAGATTCAACAACACAAACTTCTTTTTTTATCAACGGTAATTCTATGATAAATGTAAGCAATATACAAGTTTACTGATTTATTATTAGTTGTTACCCTCGATGAAAAAGTTCTTCAGATGCAAATTAATCCGAATTAATTTCACAGATTTGATGATCAGGCTATTGTTCAACTTTGTGTGACAATCTCTACAGGCATTCCGACCGACAGCTTTCCATTAATTGTTGCAATCAGATTCTGACCAAACTGTACGTTGCCGTTTTGTTTTCGATAGCCAGCCAGTGTACGCAGTGGTTCTTTTCCTGAAAATTTTCCAGTTTCCGGATCAACAGTAGTGAGTATACAACGTGAACATGATTTTACTATTTGAAATTCACATTCTCCAATTTTGATTTTTTTCCAGTTATCTTCTGCATAAGGCTCCGTGTTTTTCACAACCATATTTGGACGAAAACGTTTCATTGCTAAGGATTCCGGAAGACGGTTGTTAAGGTCACTTAAGGATGATTCAGAAATCAGCAGCAAAGGGAAACCATCTGAAAACGAAACCTGATTTTGTGCAGGCGCATAGTCCGGATCCACCGGACGATTGCTGTGATCAGGCATAAAAACAATTTTACAGCTTTTACGCAAATACTCACTGACCCACAATCCGGATTGGGAATTGGCAGTCCAGGCCTCACAACGGTCACCCCAAATTTCAACTTCTTGAGATTCGCCTTTTGTGGGAAACAAAGGCAGACTTAACTCGGACATTCGCGGGGCGTTCAAAGTCAGCGTTTGACCGACAAGTTCTGTGTTTATCAAAGCCATACTTGGGCAGGATCTTTGTGTCATAAATTGACCGGAATCATCCACTACCATCCAACGTCGGTCATGTGCCAATCCTCTTTGCTCCATAAAAGCGTTATCCAGAGAAATTCCACTTGCTGATTTTAGCGGGTAAATATTAAGTTGACTTAAAACCGGATTCGTCATTTTTCGATCCTTCTACTTAGATTCTCTGTGGAAACTAAAGCAAGAGGTATCGATGAGGAAATACCAGATGAAAATTTCCTGAACATTCTCTATTATCAAGATAAAACGGCAATACGATATATTCTTCATCCATAACAGAATCACGAAGAAACCCCAATTGTAAGATATGACGGCAACTGGCCACTTTTAATTTGTCGCTTTTTGGCCATAGTTCTAACAAACTGACAAAAAATTTGCGCAGCATTTCTCCAATTTCCAGATAAGTGATAGAATCTGCTTCACGTAAATCATTAAAAATATTTGCATGATTTCGAGAATTTTTTGTATGAACCAATGAAGCCAGTCCCTCACCGACGGTGCGGCTAAAATGCAAAATCCACACTGAGTTGGAATGTTTCATCTCAAACAGAGAAAAATAAGACCGTCCGGGAGACCAACTGCTCAAGTTGGCATAAGACAGGCATTGTTCAGTTTCAGAGGTAATTCTGAAGGCTCCGGGAAGGATTGTTTGAAGTTGGGCAGTTAGTGTATTTACCAGTCTCTGAACTAATAAATTCTCTTTAGACTCCGAGTCCCTTTCGATTTGCTGTGAAAAACCTGCTCCGGGGAAGTTTTCTTTAGATACCGGTTTTTCGATTTTGGGAACTTCAAATGTCTCCCGAATCATTTGTTGCAGTATTTCCTCTGACGTAATTTCTGTGACTGATGTTTGATTTAGCATTTTTTACTTTATAATTCCAAATCTGAAATGTCCTGGAAATCTCTTTCCAATTTCAGGATCAATTATACATCCAGATTCCGTTTGAGGCCAACACAATTTTTTTTAAAGAAAACTTCCGAGTTAATCAGATTGAATTTACTGCTAATTTTTGAGAAGATCTAAGGAAAATGTTGAAAGACAGATTACGTGCCAATTTAACAGAAAGAAAAAAAAATCGTGACAAAACTTTTACATATTCAAAGTTCATGCAGAAGTCTCTTGGCATCACCATTATTTTTCTATTTTGTTTTTCAGGCGGACTGTTTTTTGAACAAAATTTAGGGGCAGAAAGTCAGGGCCGCAAAATACAATCATATGTAAAAAATGAAACTGTTTTACAGGCCAGGAAAAGAGAAGCTCGTGTTCTAGAACAAAAAAACAAGGGACGTAAAGTGAAGTATTATGTTTTGAAAAAATCTGTTTTGCAAGGCAGAAAAAGTATTGCAAAAATGTCTGCAAATAAAATGTTGGAAACCGGTCTGGTTACTTCTAAGATGGTTAAAAATAACCACTGGTTTGTGAAAAAGCCTTTTCAGCCGCGATATACAAAAGTCAATATTGTCAGTAAATATACTCCTCCGGAGGTAAATCCAGAAGAATCTGATAAAATAAGCCGCGAGGCGATGCAGATGTCTAAAACACGAGCACGCATAACTGGACCTGTTAAGCCGGGCATTCTTTATTCTGAAGAGTCCAGTCGTGGAGTATTGGAGATGACTAAAACACGTGCGCGCATAACTGGACCTGTTAAGCCAGACATTCTTTATCCTGAAGAATCAGGTCGTGGAGTATTGGAGATGACTAAAACACGTGCGCGCATAACTGGACCGGTTAAGCCGGATATTATCTACTCTAAGAAGGTAAGTCGTGAGGCAATGGAAATGACATTGAAGCGCTCCCAAAAAGCTGTATCTTCAGGAAAAACTGTATCTGCAGGTAAAGGCATTGTCTACTCTGCTAAAACATTGAGAAAAATGAGTAAAAGGCCGACCATTGTTTATGCTCCATTTAAAAGTGAAAAAGCCGGTGAGAAGAAAAAAACCGATGTCGAAAAAAATTAAGTCAGTTCAACCTCTTGAAATTTTCCAGGACCCTTCCCCGTCCATTTAATTGTGGTGAAGACTTAAATAGTGTCTGAGCGAAAATCTAACTACCCCAGTTTTTATCAGGGCTTCAGCAGTTTTTGAATAACCAGAGATTTAGTTGTCAATTTTAAGTCTTCTGCTAACAGAATGAATAATCAGGCCAAAGAACTGTTAGCTGACTGCTGAAAGCTTTTTGTAAAATCCTCATTGCTGAAATCAAAAATAATTAACTGTTGTTACAACATATTATTTTTTTCTTTCAAACACTAATAATCAATATAAGAAACAAATATGGCTTTTTTGCTAATAAAAGGTATTATCAAATTGTAGGATCCAAACACATCATTGACTGAGGTAAAACAATGACTCCAAAAAAAGTAAACGATTTAGATCCGCAGGAAACCCAGGAATGGGTAGAGGCTATGGAAGCAGTCGTTGAAAGAGACGGTTTTGAAAGGGCACAATTCCTCTTACGAGAATTAGCAGACCATGCGGTTTTGTCAGGAGCAGGCAGTCCTTATTCTGCTAATACACCGTATCTGAATACAATTCCACCGGAACTTGAAGTACATTCTAAAGGAGATCAGGAACTGGAGCACAAGATTCGCTCAATTATCCGTTGGAATGCAGCGGTAATGGTCATGCGTGCAAATCGGGATTCATCTGACTTAGGAGGGCACATCGCCAGTTTTGCTTCTTCGGCTACACTGTATGATGTCGGTTTTAACCATTTTTGGCAGGCAGCAGGTAAAGATCATGGTGGTGATTTAGTATTTTTTCAGGGTCATTCAGCACCAGGAATATATGCTCGGGCCTTTGTGGAGGGCAGGCTGACGGAAGAGCAAATGGATAATTTCCGTCGTGAATCCGATGGTAAAGGTGTTCCTTCATATCCTCATCCATGGTTGATGAAAGACTTTTGGCAGTTTCCGACTGTTTCCATGGGACTGGGGCCAATCATGGCAATTTACCAGGCACGTTTCCTAAAATACCTTCACAACCGCGGTTTAGCAGACACTACCGGACGCAAAGTATGGGCTTTCCTGGGGGACGGTGAAACAGATGAACCGCAATCTCTGGGAGCAATCGGCCTGGCCTCCCGTGAAAATTTGGACAATCTTATTTTTGTTATTAACTGCAATTTGCAAGGACTAGATGGTCCAGTACGTGGAAACGGGAAAATAATACAGGAACTTGAAGGTGATTTCCGTGGTGCAGGTTGGAATGTGATAAAAGTTATCTGGGGTTCATACTGGGATCCTTTGCTGGCAAAAGACACTGAAGGTTTTCTGCGTAAACGTATGGATGAAGCAATTGACGGAGAATATCAGGCTTTTAAAGCAAAAGGTGGAGCATATACCCGTGCTCACTTTTTTGGTAAATACCCTGAATTGCTGGAGATGGTTTCTAATATGTCTGATGAGGACATTTGGAGACTGAACCGTGGTGGGCATGATCCTCACAAAATATACGCAGCATACCATTCTGCAGTAAGTCATACGGGACAGCCAACTGTAATTCTCGCAAAAACGGTAAAAGGTTACGGGATGGGAGGATCTGGTGAGGCAATCAACATCACTCATTCACAAAAGAAAATGAAAATGGACGATCTGAAAAGTTTTAGGGATCGTTTTCAGGTTCCAATTTCTGATAAAGAAGTGGAACAAATGTCGTTTTACAGGCCTCCTGATGATGCTCCTGAATTGGAATATCTTAAACAGTGCCGTACTGCTCTTGGAGGCCACCTGCCAGCCCGTAGAACAAAAGGAGATTCTCTTGACATTCCCGCATTAACAATTTTCGAGCGATTATTACAGGAAACTGGAGAACGGGAAATATCCACAACTCAGGCACTTGTGCAGGCAATGACGTTATTGTGCAAAGATAAAAATATCGGCCAGCGGGTTGTTCCCATAGTGCCTGATGAAGCAAGAACATTTGGCATGGAGGGAATGTTTCGCCAAATCGGAATTTATGCGCACGAAGGACAAAAATACGAACCTGTTGATCGTGATCAATTAATGTATTACAAGGAGAATCAGAGCGGTCAATTATTGGAGGAGGGCATTACTGAAGACGGCGCCATGTCTTCCTGGATTGCTTCTGCGACGGCCTACAGCAATTCCGGAATGCAGATGATTCCATTTTATATTTTTTACTCGATGTTTGGATTTCAGCGGATTGGAGATTTAGTTTGGGCTGCTGGAGATATGCAGGCACGGGGATTTTTAATTGGCGCTACTTCCGGACGAACCACACTCAATGGTGAGGGTTTGCAACATGAAGATGGACACAGTCAAATCATGGCTGGAAATGTGCCCAACTGTGTTTCTTATGATCCGACTTTTTCTCATGAATTGATGGTGATTATGCAGAATGGAATGGAACGCATGTTTAAAAAACAGGAGAATGTTTTTTATTACATAACCACAATGAATGAAAATTATTCGCATCCGGGCTTAAGTAAAGGTCAGGAAAAAAACATTGTGAAAGGTATGTATTTGCTGCAAAAAGGTAAAAAGGGGAAAACGAGAGTACAATTGTTGGGTTCCGGATCAATTTTACGGGAAGCGATTGCTGCGGCAGATTTGCTGTCTGCAGATTTTAAGGTGGAGGCGGACATCTGGAGCTGTACCAGTTTCAATCAACTGAAGCGTGACGGCGATGATGTTTCACGCTGGAACATGCTGCATCCAGATAAAAAACCAAAAATGAGTCATGTTGAAAAATGTCTCTTAGACACAGATGGTCCTGTAGTTGCGGCAACAGATTATGTCAAACTTTTTGCCGACCAGATACGTGCATATGTCCCTCGATCTTATTCTGTGCTTGGAACTGATGGATTTGGCAGAAGTGATTCACGTCAAGCCTTGAGAAAGCATTTTGAAGTAGACCGTTATTACATTGCAGTGGCATCGTTAAATGCTCTTATGGAAGATGGGAGTGTTTCATTCAAAACAGTAAATGCTGCCATCAAAAAATACGGAATTGACCCCAACAAAAATAACCCATTGATGTCCTGAGGAGAAACGCCATGAGTAGTATCAAAGACATACTTGTTCCTGACATAGGTGAATTCGATGCAGTAGAAGTTATTGAAGTTCTGGTTAAATCAGGAGACGCCGTTTCTGTTGAAGATCCGCTGCTCACAATGGAAAGTGATAAGGCCTCAATGGATGTTCCTTCTCCGTTTAGCGGTACAGTAAAGACGGTAAAATTAAAAGCTGGAGACAAAGTTTCACAAAACGACCTGATCCTTACTTTAGTGGTAAAAGAGCTTGAAACTGCAGTTACCGAAACTTCTGCTGAAACAGAAAATTCTGAAGCAACTGCACCGGAAACTAAGGATATTGTTTCCACAATAGAATCTGAATCAACAAGCTCTGGAGCTGTTTCCAAAGAACCGGCACGGCGTCCACCGCCAATAGTGATGTCGGTTAACCAGAAATCATTTTTGCGTGCACATGCCAGTCCTTCGATCCGTAAATTTGCCCGCGAATTAGGTGTTGACTTGAGTCAGGTCCATGGTTCCGGCCGCAAAGAACGTATCACAAAAGAAGATGTTCAGGAATTTGTCAAGCAGGCTTTGGGAGGAACAGCTTCCGGAACTGTTGCTGCGGGATCAGGAATTCCGGCAATGCCTGAAATAGATTTCAGTAAATTTGGTCCTGTAGAAATTAAACCGCTTTCTAGAATACAGAAAAAAGCTGCTGTAAATTTGCATCGAGGATGGCTGAACTTACCAATCGTGACGCATCATGATGAGGCTGATATAACTGAACTCGAATATTTTCGAAAATCGCTCAAAGACGAAGCGGCAAAGCAGGGTGTGAAGGTAACTCCTCTTGTTTTTTTACTCAAAGCATGTGCTGTGGCAATTCGGAAGCATCCAAATTTCAACTCATCCTTGACTGCAGACAAGGAAAATTTGGTGTTGAAGAAATATCTTCACATTGGAGTGGCAGTGGATACTCCGGACGGCCTGGTGGTTCCTGTGATAAGGGATGTGGAACAGAAAGGTTTGCTGGAACTGGCCAAAGAACTGGGTGAAGTTAGTGAAAAAGCTCGAACAAAAAAACTAAAAACCAACGACATACAGGGCGGTTGTTTCAGCATTTCCAGTTTAGGCGGAATTGGCGGAACAGCTTTTACACCTTTGGTGAATGCTCCGGAAGTTGCAATTCTCGGTGTAACGCGTTCACGTATGATGCCTGTCTGGAACGGTAAAGAATTTTTGCCGCGCCTTATGCTGCCAATGGATTTGACTTATGATCACCGTGTGATTGATGGAGCACAAGCGGCTCGATTTATGGTAGACTTGTGCGAAATTTTGTCAGATATGCGGAGAATGTCGTTATGAGTCTCATTGAAGTAAAGGTTCCGGATATTGGTGATTTTGAAGATTTAGAAATTATTGAAGTATTTTGCAATGTAGACGATAAGGTTGCACTGGAGGATCCGCTGATTTCTGTGGAAAGCGACAAGGCAACCATGGATGTTCCCTCACCGGTTGCGGGAATAATCCGTGAAATAAAAGTTAAAGCAGGAGATAAAGTTTCTGAGGGCAGCCTGATTTTGAAATTGGAGACAAAGGAACAAGCAAAAGTTAAAACCCTAAAATCTGAAAAAATCCCGCCATCCCAAAATTCGAAACCAGATTCTCAATCGAAAACGCTCAAAACCGTAAAATCCTTTTCCGGAAAAGCAGATATGAAATGCGATGTGCTCGTGTTGGGTTCCGGACCTGGAGGATACACCGCAGCTTTTCGTGCAGCGGATTTAGGTCAGGAAGTAATTTTGGTGGAACGCTACAATCGTATTGGTGGTGTGTGTTTGAATGTTGGCTGTATTCCGTCAAAGACACTGTTACATGCAGCAAAAGTCATTGACGAAGCTGAATCAATGAGTGCACACGGAGTTTCTTTTGGAAAACCAAAAATTAATATTGACCAGTTGCGTGAGTGGAAAGACGGAATTGTAAACCAGTTAACCGGAGGTCTGAAGAGCATGGCCAAACAGCGCAAAGTGCAAATCATTACCGGCATGGGTGAATTCATGGACCCTAACCATCTTTGCGTTACTGACGCTGATGAAAATAAAAATACAATTCATTTTGAAAATGCGATTATTGCAGCAGGTTCTCTGCCAGTGAAGCTCCCCTTTCTTCCGGAAGATTCACGTATTATAGATTCAACCGGTGCATTGGAGCTTACTGAAATTCCAGAGCATCTGCTGGTAATTGGAGGAGGTATTATAGGTCTGGAAATGGCTACTGTTTATCATGCTCTAGGTTCAAAAATAACCATTGTTGAAATGCTTGATGGCTTGATGGCAGGTGCAGACCGGGATTTAGTTCGCCCTTTTCAAAAAAGAATATCCAAACAGTATGAAAATATCTGGCTTGAAACACGGGTAACAAAGGTAGAAGCCCTCAAAAAAGGAATGAAAGTTTCTTTTGAAGGTAAAAATGCACCGGGCAAGCCTCAGATATTTGACTGCATTCTCAGTTCAGTAGGACGTACACCAAATGGATTCAGGATTGGTGCAGAAAAAGCTGGGGTAGCAGTTGATGAGGTTGGATTTATTGCGACTGATTCGCAAATGCGTACAAACGTTTCTCATATTTTTGCGATTGGTGATATTGTAGGCCAGCCGATGCTGGCACATAAAGCGACACACGAAGCAAAAGTTGCTGCAGAAGTTATTTCAGGAATGAAAAGGCATTTTGATGCCCGGACGATTCCGTCTGTAGCATATACTGATCCGGAAGTTGCCTGGGCAGGTATTACTGAAGAAGAAGCAAAAAAGCAGGGCATTGCTTACGGCAAAGGAAATTTCCCCTGGGCTGCAAGTGGACGCAGTTTATCTTTGGGACGCAGTGAAGGCATGACTAAAGTCCTTTTTGAAGAAGACACAAACAGAGTCATTGGAGTAGGGATTGTCGGGCCAAATGCTGGAGATTTGATTGCAGAAGGTGCTCTGGCGATTGAGATGGGATGTGATGCAGAGGATCTAAGTTCAACGATTCATCCGCATCCGACACTTTCGGAAACAGTGGCCTTTGCGGCAGAGGCTTTTGAAGGAACAATCACTGATCTCTACCTACCAAAAAAGAAAAAAAACAGCACATCATAGTGCAAGGCAGCAAAATATTTGTGGTTTAAAAAAGAACTCGACAGTCACGAGTTTTATCGTGTCATCCCGAACATGTGTGAGGAATCTTATACGATATTGGCACTTTATAAGATCTCTCCCTGCTTTTTTGCTTCTTCTTCAGTAATACCTGCCCAGGCAACTTCCGGATCAGTATATGCTAC
>OFJD01000003.1_pt1 | contig 28669 bp, 24 predicted proteins | sample 1540201 | NCBI WGS metagenome assembly OFJD01 (sample SAMEA104347394, study PRJEB22522) | marine metagenome | biome: marine biome; feature: marine water body; material: seawater | collected 2015-09-01T00:00:00Z | depth 229 m
CTCTTCGTCGGCAGCGTCCGCTGTGTCTAAGAGACAGGCCTTATACAGACATCTGGAAGAAGAGGCGATTCGGATTCACGAAGAGGATGTTCAACTGTGTTTGAAGATGGGTATTAACGCAGTGTTACTGATCAAAGAAGGCATGGGGGTTTTAACTCACTGTAATGCCGGAGCACTTGCTACAACTGGAATTGGAACTGCCACGGCTCCAATGTATCTGGCACATCAGAATGGAGTTCAGTTTCGTGTGTACTCTGATGAAACAAGGCCGCTGCTCCAAGGTGCCCGATTGACCAGTTGGGAACTTCAGCAATCCGGACTCGACGTGACTTTGCTAACAGACAACATGGCAGCGCATATTATGTCACAGGGACTGATTGATTTGGTTATTACCGGAACTGACCGCGTAGCGGCTAATGGTGATGTGGCCAATAAAATTGGGACACATGGACTGGCGATCCTGGCAAAACACTTCGGCATTCCCTTTTATGTGGCTTGTCCGTATTCCACGATTGACTTAAACACTGCTGAAGGCAGTGAAATTGTGATTGAAGAAAGAAAGGCGGAAGAGGTTACCCACTTCGGTTTGCGAAGAACTGCTCCAGAAGAAATGAAAGTCTGCAATCCTGCTTTTGATGTTACTCCGAATGAACTGGTAACAGGTTTGATAACAGAAAAAGGAATTATGCGTGCGCCTTTTGGTGAGAATTTGAGCAAAGAATATCTTTAATCAGAGAAATAAAATACCAATGAAAAACTTGTGGGATCCAAAAGAAGCTTCTCAATTTGAAGAAAACTCACTCCAAATGAGAGTCTATTCTTCACGTTTACTGGGGAACAATTCGGATCTGGTACTGCACGGTGGTGGGAATACTTCGGTCAAATTCCAGGAAACCAATTTGTTTGGCGAAGAAGAAGAGATTTTGTATGTCAAAGGCAGCGGCTATAATTTGGCTACGATTGAAAAGAATGGCTTTACGCCGCTTCGTTTGAAAACATTACGGAAATTGGCGGAGGTGGAAAACATCAACGATGAGGAAATGGTCCTTCAGCAGCAAATGGCCATGACCAATCCTGATGCACCCAGCCCGTCCGTGGAAGCTCTGCTGCATGCAGTTATTCCTTTCAAGTGGATTGATCATACACACGCAGATGCAGTTGTAACCATCACCAATACTCCCAGTGGAAAGGAGTTGATTCAGGAAATATACGGTGAACGTCTGTTCATCATTCCTTATGTGATGCCCGGATTTAAATTGGTACGTAAAGTCAATGAGCTGGCCCGGAATGTTGATTGGAATCAATACGAAGGTATGGTACTGCTAAATCATGGTATATTTTCGTTTGCTGAAAGTGCTCTTGAAAGTTACACGCGGATGATTGATTTAGTGTCGCTTGCAGAAAGGTATCTGGGAAAGAATTCGACGATTAGCTATACGTTACCCGAGGGCTCAGTTCCAGTGGAAACAGGTGCTAAAACGGTAGCCCAGGACTCCGTTCCGGGGAAAGCGTCTTTTCCTGAACATTCGACACTTCAAACTCTTGGCCGTATTCGCCGCAAGGTTTCAGAAATTCGTGGGTCCGCAATGTTGGCTCTATTGAATTACGGTCCGGAAGCTCACGGTTTTGCAAACCTGCCAAACGTCAAAGAAATTGCGACCCGCGGTCCAATCACTTCTGACCACTTGATCCGCACCAAACCGGTCCCAGCTGTCCTCGATCCGGAAAATTTGGAGAAAAGCCTTGAAAATTTTGCCTCCGGATACAAAGCGTATTTTGAGCGGCAGACTAACGGACAACAAACCTGTTTGGATTGTGCACCACGCTGGGGTGTCTGGCCGGGAAAGGGTACGGTCGCATTCGGAAGAAATATAACAGAATCCGGAATTGTTTCCGACATTGTAGAACATACTGTAAAAGCCATTCAGCACGCAGAAGCAATTGGAGGTTGGAAACCGGTTACGGAAGAACATTTGTTTGAGGCAGAATATTGGGAACTGCAGCAGGCAAAACTCAAACCACGGAACGATGTAAGGGGCGTGAAAAATTATACTCCGGAATTTGAAGGAAAAATTGCTCTCGTTTCCGGAGCTGCAAGCGGAATTGGATTGGCTTGTGCCAGAGAACTTTTCGAGCAAGGCGCGGTTGTTGTGGGTTTGGATTTAAATCCGGATATCTCAAACATATTGTCTGAACCGGGTATGCTAGGTGTCGAGTGCGATGTAACCGATCAAAAAGCAGTCAGTGAAGCAGTGGCAGTAACTGTACGTAAATTTGGAGGGTTGGACGTTCTGGTTTTGAATGCCGGGACTTTTCCGGCAGGACAGACGATAGAGGAAATGGATGAGCAAACTTGGTCCAAAAGTCTGGCGATCAATTTGACAGCTCCTCAGCAATTGCTTCAGTCCTGTGTCCCCTTTTTAAAAGAAGGAATTGATCCGGCAGTAATCTTTATTGCCTCCCGAAATGTTCCTGCTCCAGGACCCGGAGCTTCTGCTTATTCGGTTCCAAAAGCAGGTCAAACTCAAATGGCCAGAATTGCGGCTTTGGAGCTGGGTAAATTCGGAATCCGTGTCAATATCCTTCATCCGGATTGTGTTTATGATACAGGACTTTGGACTCCGGAAGCCTTGGAGCGCTCTGCAAAACGCTATGGTTTAACCGTTGAAGAATACAAAGGACGAAATGTTTTGAAAAAGGATGTTAAAACGAAAGAAGTCGCACGGATGGTCTGCGCGATGGCCGGTTCGGTTTTTGCGAAAACAACAGGTGCGCAAATTCCGATTGACGGCGGAAATGAACGGGTGATTTGAAACACTCAAAAACTCTATAATTTAAAAGGAAATTAAATGGCTGATTTAGATGCAGTTAAAGAAACGAAAGAATATTATCTGGATATTCCTCAAAAATCAGAAGCATTTTATCTGAAAGGTTCGAATGCACTTGGTTGGGGAATGCAAAACCGGCTGGCGCGGATTTTCAATCCAAAAACCGGACGGACAGTGATGCTGGCTTTTGACCACGGTTATTTTCAGGGTGCGACCACCGGGCTTGAGCGGATTGATGTTAACATCATGCCGCTGGCTCCGTATGCCGATACACTGATGTTGACGCGCGGTATTTTACGAAGCGTTGTTCCGCCTTCAATGACTCAAGCCATTGTCATGCGTGCTTCCGGAGGAACCAGTATGCTCAAGGAATTGTCCAATGAAGAAATTGCTGTGGACATTGAAGATTCAATTCGCATGAATGTGGCTGCAATGGCAGTGCAGGTTTTCATTGGCGGAGAACATGAAAAGCAATCTATTATCAACATGACCAAACTTGTTGATCAGGGAACGCGTTACGGAATTCCAACTTTAGCTGTGACTGCAGTCGGAAAAGAAATGGTACGTGACGCCCGTTATTTCAGGCTGGCAACCCGGATTTGCGCTGAACTTGGTGCACACTACGTCAAAACGTATTATGTCGAAAAAGATTTCGAAACCGTAACTGCCAGTTGCCCGGTACCGATTGTGATTGCCGGAGGAAAGAAACTTCCGGAACTGGATGCCTTAAAAATGGCCTGCAACGCTATTCAGCAGGGCGCAGCAGGTGTGGATATGGGCCGCAATATCTTTCAGTCTGATGCTCCGGTCTCAATGATCCAGGCGGTTAGAGCCGTGGTTCATGATAATGAATCTCCTGAGAAAGCATTTGAGCTTTACGAAACCCTAAAAGCTGAAGGATGATTTATACTCAAAATACAGACTCAAAATTATTGGATGCCATTCCAATTATCTTTTTATCCTCTTTTTCTCTTTTTTCTTCTTTTGTGGAAGCACCATTACTCTCCGGGCCTGGCAGTTAACGTTTTCTTTTTCAACTTCAGGCAATACTGAAAGGGCGGGAAGTCCTGAAGTACCCGGATCCTTGATTTCAACATGAGCACAGGCATAAAGCTCATCCATATAGGTATCTAAAAGGGCTTCACGCTTTTCTGAATACAAGGCATTTGAGTATTTGTTGTTTTGATCTTCTGAAAGATTTGTGCAGTCCAGATCTTGTGGAAATTGTTCTTCATAAATGTAGAGCAGATGATTCCCAATACTCGTTTGTACAACATTACTGATTTCACCGCGCTTTAAATTTTTGGTGGCCTCACCTATTTCTGCCAACAAATCTTCGGGCTTAAAAATTCCCAGCTTTCCTCCGGTATCTTGGGCACTGGGATCCGCAGAGTGAAGCTTTGACAATTCTTCAAATGTGATTCCGCTTTTGAAAGCTTGTCGAATAGTTGAAACCTGTTGCTGGATTTCTTCATCCGAACCCTGCAAAAGTATTTGCGCCAAACCCACTTTGCGCTCTTTCCTCAGTTGTTGTTCACAGAAGAACTTAATTTCATGGGATTCAATCCTGATTTTTGAATCGACTTCACGGTTAACAATGTGTTGTTTTTTATAATCACGTACCAGTTGTTCTTTTAAGTCTTCTTCTGCATAAACCTCAAGCAATTGAGGCTGGTCATCTGCAAGCCGATCCAGGCGGGATTCTATTTCTTTTACTCCGGGTTCAATTTTTAGCGCCTTTGCACGGTCCAGCAGCAGCATTTCCTGCACGAGGTTCATCAACAGCTGTTCATTCAGTTCTTTTTTTGTTTTTTCTGCAGAAGACTTTTGAGCCTGAATTGCAGCCGCCACATCCTGCGCTTCACTGCGTGTAAGCATCTGACTGTTGACGATTAAATATATTCGATCAATTACCTGTGCTTCTGCGTGAACATTGTTTGCGAAATATCCAAGTCCAAGTGTGAGGGCGGCAATCAGAAATAGTGAGTAATAATTAAAGTGCATAGTTGTTTTGTAAAGTTGCAGTTTGTAAGTGACGTAATTTCCAGGCTTGTTCCTGAAGTCCTTTTATCGGCAAACGGGAAAGCGTCCGGATTTTGCTCACCGTTGTCCGCTTGAATAATCTGTTGTCTAAAAAATATTCTGTAACTTTTGCATATGTCTGCCAGCGGTAAGTTTCATAATTTTTGAAGACAATTTTTAATTCCAGCCAGTTTTCATCTTCCAGCCAAAGCCTGTTATGTATTGAAATCAAGTCGTATGTTTTTGGATTAAGCAGGGCAAAGTGTCCGGATTCGAAATCTCCTATCCTTAGAAATACATGATTGTCGTCGCTGATGTGATAAGCAATAGCTTTATAAATAATTCCAGTTTCTTCTAGTGCTCTGCTTCGGTCATCCTCGTATCTTGACCGAAAACGGAGTTGGTGCGGCAAAATGTCTTCAGTCTCTAAAGTACGGTTGTCATTCAGAGAAATGGACAGAAGTTCATCTTTGTTTTCATAGTAAAAATGTAATAACTGTCCTTGTTCGTCCTGTGTTTCTACAATTAGAATTTCTCCATCCTTCCAATGAATGACCTGTTTAAAACTCCTTGCCGGCAGTTCAACAGGGTTTTTTGAAAATTCACCATCTTCATTTTTTGCAAATGGGTCAAACACCTGAACAACGGTTTCCATTTTTGCACGTTTCCAACTCATCCGCTTCTCCATTTGGAACATCAAATCATCCCAGGTTAGTGGGAAAAAAGCAGCGGCCGGTGCAGCAAAGCAGAAAAGAGTTCCGATAAGAAAAATTAAGATAAGTCGCATTTAAATTAATAATTCTCTTTACATCAATATCTTAAAAATGTTATGGTATTGCCAATAAGGTTCTCAGTTTTTACTGAAATGCGCAATCCTGAACCTCTTAAGATATACCGAATGCATGCCGGGGATTAAATCTTGATGAATAGAAATGTGGAATTACTACTTTTAATGAACTTTTCATTATTGATTGCGAGATTATTGTTCAAACACCTTAATAAAACAGGAGTCTAAATGCGAAAACTAAACCTCTTATTGTCATTCATACTTGGTCTGGCTCTGTTGTTCAGCGGTTGTGCAGCCAAAAAAGCGGAACCGAAACCCGAAAATTTTCTCACACTTGCCGATCTCTCAGGCCGTGTTAATTTGAAAGAGGACTCACCGGGTGTACGTGTAATCAGGGTAAAGGCCAAAGCTTTCATCAAGCGTAACGATATTCGTGCGGCAAAAGCCAAAGCAATGGAAATCGCCGGTGCGCAGGCAGTTGATGAAATGGTACGCGAATTATTGGCTGATGAAGATTACAACAATAAATTTGCAGATATTGAACAGTATCTCTCAAAAAATATCCAAAAGTATATTGTCAGCAGTGAGGTCAATGACGAGAAAAAAATCTTCGGTGGCAAATATTACGGAATAGATTCTGCCCACAAGGTTGATCGCCAGAAAGTTCTTGTTGCCCTACAGAAAGATCTCAAACTTATAAACAACAGTGCCAGTTCGCTCGTGGTGGTAATCACGAGCAAAAAAGACATCGATCTTTCTGCGTCTGGATTCACGTTCAAGGATATTGAAGAGTCCATGATGAACCAGATTCAAACAGATTTGAATCAGCGAGGTTTGAGAGCAATGGATTTTCGTAATGCTGTTACTTCGGCACAAACCGATGAAAAACTTAAGGAACAGTTTGGAAAGATTTCCAAAGAACAGTTCATGGCAATAGTTTCCGGAAGTCCGGCAGATAAAGCATTGCTCAATACTCAGATTCAAAATGCGGAAGAATTTTACACGACCGGACTCAGCCTGCTCCGACAACTAGCTAAGGTTGTGATTGAAGTTAATATTTTCGCAGTCAGCGGAAACATCAAAGGTGATATAGCACTTTCACTAAACGTCACGGCGAAAAACATCTCCACCGGACGAGGTGGTGCCTTTGCCAACTCAGTGATCAACGTCGCGCGGCGGGGTGGACCAAGCGTTATTACTTCGTCAATGATCACCGGTCTCGTCAAGGATTCCTACGCCGACATGCAGAAAGAGTTTGTTCCTCAAGTAATCAAAGAAATGTCTACGATCTCAGTTGGTGGGAATCCTCTCAAACCTTACGAATTGGTGCTCAAGGATTTCAAAAGTAAAGAGGCCCGTAGTCTAAGGACAAAACTGAAACAAGTTGAAAGTGATGATTTCCGTTACATCAGTTTTGACAATTCAGTACCGACGATTGTTACGATCATAGTACGTCATGCGGGAAAATCGGAAGATCTTGGTGATAAAATTATGGAAATATTTGACTCTAAAGGAATCAATACAAAAGAACCTATTGTCGCTCCAGATTTAACAGATCTCGTTTTTGTGCGGATTCCAGATGAGGAGTAAACTACAGTTATTAGTTTAATAATTATCTACTTTATTGCATGTTGATAGTTTGCAAAACACTAGAAATTAAAAAAGGAGATATAATGCGTGCGATTAAACACAAAATGATTTGGTTAATGCTGATCATTTTCGTTATCACAGGATGTGCCAGTATCGAAAAAGCTGAGTCCCTGCACCGCCAAGGCGAAAAACAGGCAGCTTTGGAGATGGCCATTTCTTTGCTGGAGGATGATAGTTCAAAAGTTCGCTTACGAGCAGTTAAGCTGATCGGTAAAATTGGAGGACCTGAAGCTGGCCCAGCTTTACATCAACGATTGGGAGAACCGGATGATCGGGTTCGCCGAGAAGTCGTACGTAATTTAGGAAGTTTACAGTATGAACCTGCGATGGAAGACTTAGCTGATCTGGTTACCGAATCCAATGCAGATATGGTGCGTGCATTAGCAGATGCATTCAAAGCCTATGGAAAGCCCGGATTGGATTTGATTGTGTCCCGCTATGACTCCAGCCAGGGCTCTAATCGTGCAGACTACAAGGACTTGCTGATTGCTGTCGGGCCAGAAATTGCGGACTCGATCAGTAAACTCCTCAAGGGACGTTCATTCTTTGATAATCGAGACACTTTTGATATCCTCCGAAGTGTAAAAAATCCAAGAGTTGCTACTTTGATGTTACCATATCTTGCAGATGAAGAAATTGCAGATCAGGTAATGGAAGCCATGAGACACCTTGGTAGAAATGCGGTTGAAGCAACTATTACCGCCCTTCAAAAGCAAAAGAAAACCGGAGAATTATTGGTCACTGAAAGATTGATTAGGATTTTGGGTCTACTCAAAGCAAAGTCTGGAATTGAAATGCTGGAAAGCTACAGTCAGCATGACAGCGAACGTATCCGGAATGCGGTTGAACACTCACTCTTTCAAATCCGGGGATTTTAATTTAGATTTTCAAAGAAATACCACCTTACAAAAGCCGATTCGTTTCCTATGTGGAGCGGATCGGCTTTATTGTTTTGATAACAAAGTAAATGGGGTTTTTTCATATTGAGGTATGATGGTAGTGTGTTACACTTTGCAGTAATGACACTAAATTTAATACAAAAATTATTAATATCATATATCTTGAATTAGCTTTGTCCCAACAATATCTGGGGGGAAGATAGAAAAAAATATTAAGGCAATTTACCCCGCTCCTCACAATCCTCAACTAAAGTGTAATCATGTTTTATGAACCCATCAAGAAGAATCATGGGCTTCCGAAAAACCCCTTCAACAGTTTGGTGATTCCCCGTCCCATTGGCTGGATAACTTCCCGTGATCCGGAAGGGGTGGTCAACCTCGCTCCGTACAGTTTCTTCAACGCTGTTTGCTACAGTCCACCCACTGTGATGTTTGCCTCCGGAGCAGGGAGCGGAGAGGACGGACTGAAGGATTCACTACGCAACGTTGAGGCAACCGGGGAGTTCGTCTGCAACCTTGTGACGTGGGAAAACCGCGAACAGATGAACCAGACATCAGCCTCGGTGCACAAGGACGTAAACGAATTGGAAATGACGGGATTGTCGTCGCAGCCGGGACGGCTGGTGGACGTGCCCTGGGTTGCGGAAGCCCCTGTTCACCTGGAGTGCAGGCATGTCAAAAGTGTTGACCTTCCGAACTGGGGTGACAAGGACCGCTATGTGGTGGTTTTTGGGGAAGTCATTGGTATCCACATCAAGGATGACCTGATCACGGAAGAAGGTTTGGTGGACGTGGGTCGGATGCGTCCGCTTGGACGGCTGGGCTACAACGACTACACGGAAGTGGACTCAAACACAATCTTCACAATGGTACGGCCAGACTGAACTCTCAAGGTTAGAAAAACCTGCCGAATGAACCGACTCGCTGAGTCCATTGGAATTGCTTCAAATCTTGTTTTCAACCTGAATTGGTATCTGGATCCCGGATCAAGTCCGGGATGACAAGAGGTAAACTATTTCAGGAATACCTAATTTTGTCGATAACTAATTTAGCAGCCACGAAATTTAATTCAAAAAGAATTAAACCCATGTGTCCCACAATTAGTTTCTACGGGACAATTTGAGTGAAAAAATTTAAATTTAATGAGATGAACACAATTTATAATTTGTTCTATGAGGTTTGCTGAACTGTCCTCTCAAAATTATTTCTAAGAAATCAAAGAATTTGATGAAAACCCTGAAAATATTGGGAATCAGCCTGGTTGTACTGACAACTACTGCATGTGTTAATATCATACGATATGAGAGGCCTGAGTCCGGAATAAAGCCGCTGAAAACCACTTTGAAACGTATCATCCTGCATGAAGATTATATCAGTGCGGAAAATGATACTCTTGGAATCAAAGAGTTTTTCTTTAATGAATTGGCAGATCAATTGTCCAACATGAAAGCCCATGAAGTTATTGTACTCAAGTCCGGAACTCCTTTACCTAAATTGGGAGACAATAAAGGATCGCTCTGGATAGTTGGCGACATCTGGAGTCGAAGTACAAAGCAGTCCGGAAGGAATGTACACCTTAAAACTTTGAGCACCCGCTCACCTGGTTTCTCCAGCAGCAGGGATGTTCTGGAACATTTGCATTGGGAACAGGATTCGGTCATGTCTTACACAAACTTGTATTTCATTGAACTGTCTGAAAATCCCAAGCTGCTTAGAAGTTCAATCACTGCTTCCAATTTTACTTCATCCAAAGTAAATGGTGACAGGGGGACAGTATACAGAAACATTTTGACACGAGTGGAGTTCAAGAACCCCGATGAAGAAGCCAAATCGTTTTTTAGCGGTGCAAGTACAGATAAACGACTTGCAGCAGGTTATCAGGTAGTCAGTGTTATTTTAAATGAAAATAACCGGCAATTCGCCCTCAAACAATTAGCAGAAGCTTCAGTTAAAAAGCATTTTCCTGTACAGCAATGACTGTTTTGTGAAAGTTTGATGTCCGCACAGTCATTTCGACTGTAGTGAGAAATCTTAATGATATTAGTGTGGTTGCTTATATAAGATTTCTCGCATCGCTCGAAATGACATCGTTTTAGGACTTTTTATGACTGCATCAACAATGATTTATAAACAAGTAGCCCGATGAGTGGTTTGAAAATTCTTAAAATTCTTCCTTTGATCTTAATCTTTGGATTAGTTTCCTGTACTGACAAACTCCAGTTCAGTACTTCGATTTCGCCTTCAGTTGAACTGAATTCCATCAGGACTCTTGCAATTGGTGATGTTCGGATTTTGCAGAATGATGAACTAACCTTGCATGACCAACTAGGTAATTGGACCGTGAGACAGAAAAATCTGGAAACGAAGGGGCTGGAAAAATTTGTTAAACTTTCCCTGATATCCAATCTAAGTCGTTTTTCTGATTACAACATTGTGGACCTGGCTGAGTTCAGCACAATGTTCAGCGATGAATTGAAGTCTATCAAACCTGTCGGTGGGATGAGTATCAAAGAAATTGATGCAGTACTGAATCTAAAACTTGCTGTTCGTGTGGTTACTCAGAACGGACAATTTGAGAGAGTCAAAAGTTTTTCAAGACGAACTTCAAGAAAAATTGGGAAGAAATGGAAAACTGTGGAACATATCTCTCAGGACCGCAAAATTACCGAGCCTTACCAAACCAGAACTGCTTCGATTTTCATGACAGGAGAACTGGTAAAGGTTAGTGGTGGAAAAATTAGATTGCTGAAAACTTTCTCAGAAGTTTCAGTGGTTTCTATGGGAAGCGGCTTTGTTCCAGGTAGTTTTACTCAGTCGGTTGATGGAAATTTTCTATCGTTTTTTAATGGAGATGATCGCAGCAAAGAGGAGAAAATAGGCAATTTGCCTCTATTAGCATTAGACCATGAAACGCTTGGAACTCTGCCGAATGGTTCTGCCAATATGTCATATCGCCTGGCCCTGCAAATTTCCAACATGATTCTTCCCAAGTTTGCACGTTATACCGTTTTAGCTACAAGGACGATTGACACTGGTGGAGATGAAACTGCAGTGAATTACCTTAAACAAGCCAGGGTGATGAAAGCAAAAGAGAAGATAGAAGAAATTATTTCCAGTACCGAAGATAAGTCTGCAGAGAATCTGTATAACCTGGGAATTTGCTACGAAGCATTGGGCGAACCTCGAATTGCAATCCAGTTGTATGAGGAAGCTTTGCGGTTGGATGAAGCAAACAGCAATGTCATTGAAGCTTTAGGTGCTTTGCAGAACAAAATATTATGAAGCAAAATTTCTTGAACAACAAAATTATTTTTCCACTAATTATGCTCATGTATTTTACGGGCTGCACCACTAAAGTGGCAATGAGAACCTGGGTTCCTCCGCAAAATACAGGGCAGAATATTGCTGCCAAAGCAGATTATTTGATTATAGTTAATTCTCACAAAGGTGAACTGCTTTACGATATTATGGAGGATGCACTGCGTGAGCGTTTTACCGAACTGCCGTTCCTGACAGTTGAAGGCTCATTCAGCCCTGTAGAACTTTCCGGACAACTAAAGGACTTTAACTTAAGACCAAGAATTGAAATGCAAGGCAGAGTTGCTTTTCTGAGGTATGAAGTAAAAGAAAATTCTGAAGTGCTGCGCTCACAATCGGTTAGACTTGTTACTCTAAGACGCTGTAATTATCTTCTTGAAAAGAATCAATGCGCTGTTATCGGAACAGCAACTTTGCGTGAAGGTTTACAAAAAGTAAATTATGTCCAATCTGTATCTCTCAGCCTGAAAGATGCGGATGGAAATCAAATTGTTCCGGATCAGAGCTTTGAGCGGGGATATTCCAAAAGTATGAAAATGGTTCCGGATGAGATTGTTTTGCGGAAAAAAGTCAGTAATCTGATTGCAAGGGAGTACACCAAACAAATATTACCATACAGAGAGAGTTTTGATATAGTGCTGCTGGATGGTGACAGCATTGCGTTGGAGATGATTGAGAAAGGGGCTTATAGCCTTGCGTTCAAAAGGCTGGAAAAACTGATTACCCGAGATGCTGGAACAGAAAAAACAGCAGAAAATCTCTATCTTCAGGGAGTTTCACTCGAGTTTCAAAGTGACCTGACAGGTGCTTCGTCATTTTACAACGAAGCCCTGCTTTTGGATCCTGGGAACGAAACCATTCTGGAGGCCGTTAATAGGATTAAAAAAGCCGCTTTGGTATCCAAAAAATCTGTTTAATTACTTTCTGGTGACTCAGGCTTTTCTATGGTTTCTTTTTCTGAGGAATCTTCGTCGTTTTTAGCTTTTGATTCAAGACTTTCTTCAACTGCATCTTCTTTTTCTTTTTTGGGTGCAGTTTCCTTTTCTGCAGCTACGTCCGTTTTTTCCACTGAAGGAGCAACTTCTGCTTCAGCTGCATCTTCTTTTTCTTTTTTGGGTGCAGTTTCCTTTTCTGCAGCTACGTCCGTTTTTTCCACTGAAGGAGCAGCTTCTGCTTCAACTGCATCTTTCTTTTCTTCTACCGGAGGAGTTTCTGCTTCTGCCTCAACTTTATCTTCTATTTCATCCGTGGTTACAGACTCTTTTTCTGCTTCTTCTTTATCTGTTTCTGGAGGTGGAGCTTCAGCACTAACGGATTGTTTTTCTTCCTCTGCAGAGTCGGCTTTTGCTTTAGAGTCTTCTTCTGGAGTTTCAACAACTGGAGGCGGAGTCGAAAGTATTTCAGTGATACTCAACCCTAAACGTCTTTCTTCCAGATCAATCTTCATTACTTTTGTTTTTACTTCTGTCCCTACAGGATATACTTCATGGATTTTGTTTTTCTGAATGGAATCGTCTATTTCAGAAATATGTACCAAACCTTCTACTCCATCGGATACCTCAACAAAAATGCCAAAGTCGGTTAGATTTACCACTGTTCCGGTTATCTCTGTGCCAAGAGGATTATTTTCATCAAGATTTTTCCATGGATCTTCTGTTAACTGTTTGATGCCCAACGAGAGACGCTCTTGTTCTACATCAATATTAAGTACTTTCACCTCAATATCATCACCTTTACTGGCGACGTCAGCTGGTTTAAACTGGCGTTGTTTCCAGGAAATATCTGATACATGTACCAGGCCGTCAATTCCCTCATCAAGGCCAACAAATATACCGAAATCTGTTACATTGCGAATAGATCCTTTGACAATACATCCCACAGGATAGCGGTCAAGAGCAAGTTTCCACGGATTTGCCTGAACTTCTTTAAGTGAAAGTGAAATTCGTTTGCGTTCCACGTCAAGATCTTTGACGATTGCTTCCACCATTTCACCAAGTTCAACAATTTTTGAAGGATGCCGAACTTTTTTGGTCCATGACATTTCAGAAACATGGATGAGACCTTCTACTCCAGGTTCAATTTCGATAAATGCACCATAGTCTGTCAGACTAACAATTTTACCGGTAATTTTTGTTCCGACGGCAAATTTTTCTTCAACTAATTCCCATGGATTTTGATCTTTTTGCTTGAGTCCAAGTGATACTTTCTGATCTTCAGGAAAATACTTCAGTACTACAACATCTACCTCGTCACCAATTTCAAACATCTCAGACGGATGGACGATACGTCCCCATGTCATGTCTGTGATGTGCAGCAAACCATCCACTCCGCCTAAATCCACGAATACACCATAATCGGTGATGTTCTTGATATAGCCCTTAATAATTGCACCCTCTTTGAGGATATCCAGTGTTTTAAGACGTTTTTCATCGCGATCTATTTCCAGCAAAACTCTACGGGAAAGGACAATGTTTCCGCGTTTTTGGTTGAACTTCAAAATTTTAAAATCAAAATCTTCTCCCAGCAGTTGATCAAGGTTACGTACGGGACGTAAATCAACCTGAGATCCAGGCAGGAAAGCTTTAACTCCAATATTTACGGAAAGACCACCCTTAATTCGTGCCTCAATTGTTCCGCGTACAATACCGTCTTCTTCATAAACTTCTCCAATTTTCTCCCAGGTTCTTACCTTTTCTGCTTTGCGTTTCGAAAGATAAGTTACTCCGTCTTCATCTGCCTCCAGGGCCTCAACATACACTTCCACAGAGTCTCCAAGTTCTACCTGGAGTACACCTTCGGTATTCTGAAATTCATTTATAGTTATCAGACAGTCTGATTTGAAACCAATATCAACAGTAACATAATCACGGGTTATTTCCGTTACCGTACCGGAAACAATATCTTCCTCGTGAAAACCCTTCAGGCTCTCTTCATAGAGTGCATCAAAGTCCTCATCTTCTTCTAAAAATACAATTGGATCTGGTTTGGATGGAGCGGCGGGGGGAACTGGGACTGTTTTTTCTTGAGTGGTCACTTTTACCTTTAAGTTGCTGGAACAGCTTTTACAAAAAAAGCTGGTTAGGGTTGTTGGCAGTACTGAAAATTAACAGTCAGTTAAAAACAGAAAACAGCTAATTCAAGAATGTTTTTCTGCTTTATGAAGTTGTCTTCCAGACAGGCCAATAATTTATACACTTCTTCTACATGAAGAACTGCAAATCAAGAGAGTCTATGATTCTCCGGATTTTCTTTCTAAATGTCAATATTATTGATTTAAAAAAATTGACTGGTGTCAATTTTTGCCGGTACTGTTTTAGCTAAGGAGGTAAAACTGTTGAAGAGGTCAGAAAAGTAGAATTTTTTTATTTAATGTACATAATGATTCAGCACTCGCTGTTCTAAAACATAAGCGAGTAGTTTTAAAACAACACCATAAACTAAGGTAATTACTGCCATAGTTACCTTAACTTTCCAGTTATCCAAATCATGAAACATGAAAATAACAATTAGAAGCGTTCCTATAACTCCCATTTTCAGGGAAACAAGACCCATAACGTTCAGGCAGCGTGCTACAGCACGTGCATCAATGATCGTAACCCGCTTGGCACTTCCAAAAGTGTAAGTCCAACAACGCAAGTATGTAGTCCAGGAGGTTGTCGAAATACCAAAAAAAATGGATGCAGGTAAAACAAAAATCAAGGACCAAGCGTCTAAAACGTACAATCCATTGGAAAAAACAAGGGTCATTTCTTCAACATCCACAACCACAGCTGCGGAGATAATTGTAAAGAAAAACAGAATACTAAACCACATCATATAAGCTCCTGACTGATGAGTTGGCTTGCGGACCTTCTTGCTGGCGCTGTGCCGAAGAGAAGGGTCCCGCAACAATTGATCGACTCGTAATTCAATGTAGGCCCACTTGGCTTTAGTTTTATCGCCACCGGCATGAGACATTGCCTTGAGCCAGAGGGCTTCGTCAATTTCTTTTTGCTCGATGTCCTTGTAGGCCACCAGATAAAGTTCTTCGTTCATAATTCTATCTATTTTGTTAGGCCGAAGCGCTTGTCAAATGAGAGTCGTTTATCACTGACTTTTGTTACCTGAAATGCTTTAGGTGTTGATCATTTTTTTATACTTGCATTTTTTTGACCGTTTTTCTCAAAAAACTTCCATGTTCTTTGAAAAAATTAACTATGGGACATTTAAATTACATATGACATCAATCACAGACGTTGACTCAAGTCCAATCCAAGCCCTCTGATTTGTTCTTTTAGTTCTCCTACTTGATCATCTAAAAGCGGGGCAAATGGCGGCAGCATATTTCCCCATTCTTCTGCGTTAGTTTCAGAAGCAAAGAGGCTTTTGAGTTCAGAGACAAGCGGGTAATTTTCTAAAGTTTTTCGTAAATCCGTGAGGTTCATTTGGGCTTGCTCTGCGACTTTTTGTTTATTATTTTTCCAGGCTTGATAAACACGCTGACACTCCGGTGCAATCAGGTTTGCTGTGGCGGTAATACAGCCCGCTCCGCCTTTTTTTAATATGTCCAGCAGTAAAGTCTCAGTACCTGTATACACCATAAAGTCCGGAATGTTTTGTACTATGCCCAACATATTCTTCCATTCTCCTGAACTGTCCTTGATCCCTGCGGCAATGTCTCCAAATCGCTGCTTTAATTCCTGTAAAATTTTGACACTGAAATTATAGCCGCTTAGTTTTGGAAAATTATAAAAAATGATTCGCAGTCGGGGTTCATCTACAGATGAAATTAACTCTGAATAAAAACGGAGAACACTTTTGTCGCTTTGCGGTTTGTAATAAAATGGTGGAAGAACCAAAACTGTATAAACACCTGCATCAATGCTGGCTTTAGTTAAGTGTACAGCATCCTGAAGAGCACAAGAGCCAGTACCCATCATAAGACGATCCGTTGGTAATTTCTTTGCAGATAGTTCAATAATGGCCAGACGTTGTTCAATAGTCAACGAATTAGCCTCGCCAGTGCTACCAAGCAACGCTACCCCATCAGACCCTGATTCGAGTAACCATTGTGCATGACGAACTAATGCTGGTAAATTTGGTTCAAATGAGGCTGTGAGAGGTGTCAAGGAAGCTGTATAGACACCGTTTAGAGGGCGATTCATACGCACAACTGTTAAAGGTTGAGGAAAAAATGATATGACATAAACGATTAGTTAAACTATCAAATTTTCAAAATAGTATTTATTTTTGTGAAAGATCTAAACACAGAGCTTATTCCGATACAACTTGACGAATTTGCTCTAGTGCCTTGAGAATTTGATCCTCTGTGACCATCAAGTTTGTGACGGCTCTGATTGAAGTGTTGTCCCATGGTAGCATGTGAGTATCCTGTTCACTCAGACGCTCGGCAAATTCATGTGAAGACATTTCTGACAAACTGAAAATTAAGATATTTGTTTCTACATCTTCAGGATTGATTTGAATTCCCTTAATTTCTTCAAGTCCCCTGGCAAATAATTTTGCATTCGCATGGTCTTCATTCAATCTTTTTCTATTATTTTCTAGCGCATACAAAGCGCCTGCAGCTACAATTCCTGCCTGCCTCATCCCACCACCGAATTGTTTTCTGTATCGCCTGGCCTCCATTATAAAATCGAAGCTGCCCACCAAAGCTGAGCCCACTGGTGCGCCAAGTCCCTTGGAAAAACAGACACTGACTGAATCAAAATGACATGCAATATCAGATTCTTGAACTTTTAAATTAGTTGCCGCATTCCAAATTCGTGCTCCATCAAGATGCATTTTTAAATTTTTTGATCGGGCAACTTTTTCCACTTCAGCTATTTTTTCAAGTGGCCAAACTTTTCCGCCTCCACGATTGGTCGTATTTTCTAAACAAACCAGCTTTGTACGAGGTAAATGCAAATCCACTGGTCTCATAATTGTTGTATGAGGTTCTTTTTCGGAGATAACATCTTCCATTTCTTTTGCCCCAAAAACTCCTCTTTCTCCCGAAATTAAGCTGCAAATCACTCCTGAGAGTGCCGCCGTTCCGCCAGCTTCATAAAAATATATGTGGGCACTCTTGTCGATTAATATTTCATCTCCGGGTTCAGTGTGTGTTCTTACTGCAACTTGATTGGTCATTGTTCCGGAAGACATATAAATAGCTGCATCTTTTCCGAGAATTTCTGCGACACGTTCTTCCAGAGCATTGACGGTTGGATCTTCACCATAAACATCATCACCCACAGGAGCTTGTGCCATTGCTTCCCGCATTTCTGCAGTTGGAAGTGTTATAGTATCGCTACGAAGATCAATCATAATATATTGATTTGTTTATGGGTTAAATTGTAAAAGCATAACAAATTATGTGAGAAAAATACAAAAGAGAGGAAAATCCCTGACCGAATAAATCAGACAGGGATTAAGATGGCTGGAAGAGTTTTTTCAGGAAAGTTGAGTCAGCGCACGTTTGGCATAAACCTGTGCCATAGCACGCCGGTATTCTTCACTGACAAAAACATCACTAAGAACGCTGTGGCCTTCAGCTGCTTTTCCTGATGCAGCACCAATTGATGATTCGTTCAAGGCTTGCCCCCGGATGGCATCTTCAACTCCTGAATCCCGGAAACCGCATTCGCCAACACCGCTAAATCCAACACGAACATCTGAGCAATTTCCTCCTGAAGTACTCATGGCTACCGCACAACCTACATAAGGATAGCGAGATGCCGGTTGTGGAAATTTCAGATAGCAGGAATTAGCATTTGCGCTGTCAGTTGGAATCCTTATTTCTGTCAGGATTTCATTTTCACCAAGAGCAGTTTCCCAAAGCCCGGTGAAATAATCGGAGACCGGAATAGTTCGCTCTCCTCCGGAACCTTGGACCACGATAGTGGCATCAAGTACCAGCACCACTCCTGGATAATCTGCTTGCGGATCGGAATGCGCTAAAACGCCGCCGATGGTGCCGCGATTACGAACTTGCACATCGCCGATTTGTCCGGCGGCGTGACTCAAGGCCGGAGCTTTTTGTGACACCAAATCAGACGATTCAATCGCCCAATGCGTGGTTCCGGCTCCGATTGCCAAATAATCACCTTTGTCGTTTATGTATTTTAATTCCGGAATTCCTCCAATGTCAATCAGGGTTTCCGGAGTTGCCAACCGCAATTTCATGGTCGGAATCAAACTGTGTCCTCCCGCTAAAATTTTGGTTTCCTCGCCGCCTTGTTGCAGAAGCGAAATTGCCTCGCTCACCGAGCCGGCGCGTTGATAATCAAAAGATTCTGGTATCATAATAACCTTTTATCAATAGGGTTAGATTTATTTCGCTTGTTGCATTGCAGCCCAAACACGTTGCGGCAAAAGTGGCATCTGAAGATCCTTCACGCCGTAGTCAGACAAAGCATCAATTACAGCATTGACGACGGCTGGAGTGGAACCGATGGTCCCAGCTTCACCGATACCTTTAACTCCCAATGGATTATGAGGGCAAGGTGTTACTGTATGATCTGTTTCAAAGAATGGCATGTTGTCAGCTCTCGGTATGCAATAATCCATCATAGAAGCATTTAACAATTGACCAGAGTCATCATAGACTGCCCCTTCGTAAAGGGCCTGGCCTATACCGTGTGCTACGCCTCCATGAACTTGTCCTTCAACAATCATGGGATTTATAATATTACCTGCGTCATCGACTGCAATATACCTGACGATTTTAACTTCTCCAGTTTCTTTATCTACTTCCACCACGCATATATGTGCACCGAATGGATAAACAAAATTTACTGGATCGTAAAAACTTGCGAAATCGAGACCAGGTTCTTCATTTTCAGGATAATCGTGAGGTACATATGCCGTAAGAGCAACATCACCAAAACCGACAGATTTTTCTGTACCTTTTACATTCCACGATCCATTAGCGAATTCAAGGTCTTCTGGAGAGCATTCCAGTTTATGAGCAGCAATCCGAGCACCTTTCTCTTTTACTTTGTCCACACTTTTCATAATGGCACTACCACAAACAGCTAGGCTCCTAGAACCATATGTTCCCATTCCAAATGGTACATTTTCTGTGTCACCATGGATTACATTGACGTCATCCATACCAATTCCAAATGAATCCGCTACAATTTGAGCAAATGTTGTTTCATGTCCCTGACCGTGGGAATGAGCACCAACATACATTGTTACTTTCCCTGTAGGGTGAACACGAATACTGGCCGCATCATACAATCCTACTCGTGCTCCCAGCGAACCAACCACTGCTGAAGGTGCAATACCGCAAGCTTCAATGTAAGTTGAAAATCCAATACCCATTAACTTACCATCACTACGAGCGGCAGACCTTTCTTTTTTGAGCTTTTCGTAGTTAGCATTTTTTAGAGCTTTCTTCAAAGCACCTTCGTAGTTTCCGCTATCGTATTGCAATGCAACCTGAGTCTGGTAGCCCGGTTGTTTCACGCCATCAAATGGTGGTATAAAATTTTTAAGTCTAAATTCAGCCGGATCCATGCCAATTTCCCGTGCCGCTGTTTCTACAAGTCGCTCAACGCAATATGATGCTTCCGGGCGACCGGCTCCACGAAGGGCATCGACAGGCACAGTATTGGTTACCACAGCAGTCACATCCACGTGTACGGCAGGTGTGGTATATAATCCCTGCATCAAAGTTCCATGGAGATACGTTGGTACGCAGGTTGAGAAATTGGACAAATATGCACCGAGTGATGCATAGGTCTTGGTTCGCAATCCAGTAATATTCCCATCAGCATCTAATGCTAATTTCGCATCCGTTACATGATCCCGACCATGGCAATCTGTAAAAAATGCTTCAGTCCGGTCAGCTGTCCATTTTACGGGGCGACCAATTTGCTTGGATGCCCAAAGAACACCACACTCATCATTGTAAGTAAATATCTTACTTCCAAATCCACCTCCCACATCCGGTGCAATGACCCTCAGTTTATGCTCTGGAATACTCAATACAAATGCAGCAATAATCAATCGTGCCAAGTGTGGATTCTGTGAAGTTGTGTATAGGGTGTATTTATCATCATTACTGTCAAAGTTCGCCAGTGCAGCCCGTGGCTCAATTGCATTGGGAACCAGTTTTTGGTTATGGTAGGAAAGTTCAGTAATATGGTGTGCATTTTCAAACGCAGCATCTGTTTCATCCTTATTCCCGAGTTCCCAGTCAAAGATGGTATTGTTTGGGACATCATCATGAACCTGGGGTGCACCATCCTGGACTGCTGCTTTTGGATCTACAATTGCGTCCAAAACTTCATAATTGACTTCGACTGCTCCGGCGGCATCCTTGGCTTTGCCTATGTCTTCAGCTATTACCAAAGCCACGGCATCACCTACATGTCTTACCTTATCAACTGCCAGAATAGGATGGCCAGGCTCTTTCATTGTATCGCCGTTCTTAAAATCAACCTGCCATCCACAAATAGACCCTACTATTCCAGCGTCTTTAATGTCTTTTCCTGTAAAAACGTTTATTACACCATCCATTGCTTTAGCAGCAGAAATATCAACGCTGACTAAATTTGCGTGTGCATGCGGACTTCGCACATAAACTGCGAAGGTTTGGTTTGGCATATTAAAATCATCGGTGTATTTACCTTCACCTTTGAGAAAACGATTATCCTCTACCCGTTTAACTGATTTTCCAATTAAGTCGCCCATTGAGTCTCCTAAATTTTTGTGGCGGCATCTTGAACCGCTTTGATAATGTTGTGGTAACCGGTACAGCGACAGAAGTTTCCTTCTATAGCATGCCTTATTTCATCTTCTGATGGTTTTGGATTGCGTTCCAGCAATTGCCAAGAAGACATAACCATACCGGGAGTGCAGAATCCGCACTGCAACCCGTGCTTTTCCCGGAAACTCTCCTGAATAGGATGCAGTTCTCCGTTTGTTGCCATACCTTCTATAGTCTTTATTTCCGCACCATCGCTTTGTACTGCAAGCAAGGTACAGGATTTTACTGTCTCACCGTTTACGATGATTGTGCAGGCTCCGCAACTGCTGGTATCACATCCAACATGTGTTCCGGTCAGCCCCATATTCTCACGCAAATGCTGCACAAGAAGTGTTCGTGGTTCCACATCATGCTCGTATGCGGTACCGTTTACTGTCATTGAAACATTCATCGATCTGTTCCTCAAAAGAAAGTTAATTAATCAGCCATGAAAGGCCCGTGAAATCACTTTTTTTTCGAATATTAAAGTTATAAGTAACACCGATATTATTTTTTGTCAAATTATTTTTCAATTTTTTTTAAATTAACTAAAAATAATTAAGGACACACAATACTTAATTCAAAAAAGACATATTTCATGTTTCTAACATTCGTTGTAATTTACTGTTGAAAATGCCTTTTGAACTAGATCGTTGATTATATTCGTTGACGGAGTTCATGTTTTTGAATTTTTCCAGTCGCGGTTTTGGGCAGGGGGCCGAAAATTATTTTTTTTGGTCTTTTGAAACGGGCCATGTGTTGTGTACAGAATTCGATAAGTTCCTGATCTTTTGTACTTTCTCCGGCTTTTAACTCAACGAAGGCACAGGGTACTTCTCCCCATTTATCATCAGGCATTGCAACAACTGCTGCTTCTCCTACTGCAGGATGCTTATAAAGTACGTTTTCAATCTCAACAGAGGAAATATTCTCACCTCCGGAAATAATAATATCTTTTGCTCTGTCTTTGATTTGAATGTAGCCGTCTTCCTGTACAACTGCCAGGTCACCACTATGAAACCAACCGCCGTCAAATGCTTCAGCAGTTGCTTCTTTGTTGTTCAGATAGCCCTTCATTGTGGTATTACCTCGCATCACTATTTCGCCGATTGTTTTACCGTCGGATGGTACCACTTTTTTAGTTTTAGGGTCAATCACAGAGACTTCTTCCATTATTGGAAATCGAACACCCTGGCGAGAAATAAGCTCTGATCTGCGAGCGGCACTTTGATCCTGCCAATCTGACTGAGGTGCTGACTCCAGAATATGACCATACGTTTCAGTTAAACCATATACATGCAATACGTCAAAACCAAACTCTGTCATACTTTCCAGAACCTTTGCCGGCGGAGGAGCGCCGGCAGTCATGACTTTTATTGAGCGATCGAAATGCTTTTGTTCCTCAGCCGGGGCATTGGCCAGCATATTCAGAACGACAGGAGCGCCGCCAAAGTGCGTTATATCATGACGTTCCAGCAAATCAAAAAGCAGCTTTGGACTGAATGAGCGCATGCAAACCACTGTTGCAGCCACTAATGTCATGGTCCAGGCGTGGCCCCAACCATTGCAGTGAAACATAGGTACACTGTAAAGATAACGCGGGTGATGGGGTAATTCCCAAGCAGTTACTGTTCCCATACTCATCAGGTATGATCCACGGTGGTGATATACTACGCCCTTTGGACGGCCCGTGGTTCCGGAAGTGTAGTTCAATGAAAGTGCCTGCCATTCGTCCTGTAAAGGCGGGCATGTAAATTGAGGGTCTCCGGAATTAATTAACTCTTCATATTCCAAAACTTCTAATTCGACTGACGGCTTAACTTCTGCTGAATCGTCGTCAATCAGAATTATTTTTAGTTTGATCTGTTCATCTTGAAGAGCTTTTTGAGCCAGTGGCAGCAACTCACGATCCACAATCAGTGCCTTGACTTGTCCGAATTTCAGGATATATGCAACCGTTTCAGCATCTAGTCTGGTGTTGATAGTGTTGAGCACGGCACCGGTCATGGGTACGGAAAAGTGTGCTTCAAACAATTCCGGTGTATTGAAAGCCAGTACAGCTACTGTATCTCCCAAACCTACACCAAGTTCTGTCAGACTGGAGGCCATGCACAGACAGCGCTCCCGTAACTGGCGCCAGCTGTATCGTCTTTCACCATATATTATTGCCTCCCGCTCACCATAAATGTCTGCAGTTCGGTGTAGAAATGAGAGTGGAGTCAGAGGAACGTGGTTAGCCGGATTCTTTCTGAGCGACTCATATGCTTCTTTCATAATTCAAACTCACTTTCTTTGAAATGACGAAACAAAGTTCGGTTCTATTTTTAAGAATTTCTCAAAAATGTAAATGTAAATCTATCGCAAAAGTTAAGGTTAAATACTCGTACCTTCTTCAATACCTGTCAATCCAAGAGTTTCAAAATCAAAGGGTAAGTCGGTGATCCGGGCTGACACTTCGCCAGAAGTGGTTTTAACATGTAAATTTTGAGCGTCTTCCAGGTGTTTGAGTTCACACCTCGCGAATGCCAGGAAGGCTGAATATCGGGGAGACCAGGTGTCGGAAGTAATTTTTCCAACCACATTACTGCCGATAAATACTCTTTTGTCTATCAGATTGACCTTACGATCAATCACTATTCCAATGAGCTTGGTTTTTGACTTTCGTGTTCTTAGTTCATCAAGACTCAGGCTTTCAATGTCTGCGTCCAAACTGACATACTTATCAAGACCGCATTCAAACGGCGTTGTATCGTATCCCATATCTCCACCAAAAGACAGCAGCCCGCTCTCAATTCGCTCAATCAAGTTAGGACAGCCCGGACCAACATTCAGGTCTTCACCTTTTGCAAAAAGTTCATCCCAGAGTTGTCCTCCCAACTCCTCGTCATTAACATAAATTTCGAAACCACCCTGTTTGCTCCAACCGGATCTTGCCACCAACATCTTTGTTCCCTGGTAGTTAAATGTCCTGCTGCGGAAAAAAAGGATTCTGCTGATTTCTTTCCCAAAAACCCGGGAAAGTAGTTCTTCGGCTTTTGGTCCCTGAACTGCAAGCGGCCAAATATCAGGTTCTGTAACAAGGGCATCCAATCCAAAACCAGTTGCCAGCCCTTTGGCCCAGAGCATTACATCTGAATCAGCGATTGAAAGCCACCAGTGGTTGTTGCTGTGTTTGATGAGAATGGGATCATTGATCATTCCTCCGGTTTCGTCACAGAGCGGAGCATAAAAACATTGTCCAAGCTCTGCCTGTGACAGGTCACGGGGAGTCATTAACTGGACAAGTTTTTGTGTGTCCGGTCCGGTGATCTCAACCTGTCTCTGGCAGGAAACATCCCAGACCTGTACGGATTCACATAAGTGCCAGTAATCCTCTTCCAGGCTGCGGAAGATCAAAGGCAGGAGCATGTGGTTATAAACTGAATATGCTTTTACACCACAGGCCTCAACCCGGCTGCTGAAAGGAGTTGAACGGGTTCTGGAGGAAATTAACAGTTCAGGACGCACAGCTCAGGTTTTGGAGAGTGACTGTGCCAGTTCTTTTTCAGTAATGAATCCCATAGTGTTACCATCCTTATCGATGACTTCCACCACGGACCTCTTTTCAAGTACCAGTGGCAAAAATTCCTCAATGAAGCTGTTTTCCAGCACCTTGTGGGTTTCTCCCGATCCTTTGCCGTTAGCGGTATATTTTTCGGGACTCAGCATAATGGTTTTGGCGCGCAGTACCTTGGCCCTGTTGACATCCTTAAAAAAGGCCGCAACGTAATCATGAGGCAACAAACCTGAAACGAGCCTCACTTTATCACAAAAATAAGTGAAAGCAAGGTTATTTTTGATAATCCAAAAAAAATGATGGGACTTTTCCGGGAACCAATGTTTTGAGATTCTCTTTGCTTTCTACAGGTAATCAGTAAATAATAAATTTTAGTACTGTGACAGGTGAAGTGGTTTTTCAGTTTAAGTTTCAAATGAAGACATAGTCCAGTAAAAGTGTGGCTGTTCTCAACATCAGAGATACTCAAACTGTCTTAGTACAAATACGCTTCATAAATCCGAAAAAATTCTGACTAAATAACCAATTATTTTTACCGCCGCATATGCCTTCAATCCATCCGCAGATGCAATCTGTCTTGCAAAAGAGTTCCACATTGGTAGCTCCTTATTCAATTACTGAAATTCCACTTCATCAGGCTCGGGAACTGTATGCGCAGGAAAGGATGTTCTGGAATACCGGAGGTCCGAATATTCCCAGCATCATGGAAACAGAAGTTAAAGGGCCAGTAGGGGGAATTCCAATCCGGATTTATCAACCGCATCCAGAGAAGTGTTTACCAGTGTTGGTTTATTTGCACGGAGGAGGATTTGTTGTGGGAAATCTCGACACGCACGACCGCATCATGCGCGAACTGGCTTTTCGTTCCGGTTGTGCTGTGATTGGTGTGGAGTACTCCTTGTCTCCGGAACAAAAGTTTCCGGTTGCACTTGATGAAATTAAATTAGTATTGCAATGGCTGAAAGAGGGTGATTATACGCAAAAAGAAGCAGCTTTTAATATTAATCCTGACAGAATAGTACTTGGTGGAGATTCTGCAGGAGCCAGTTTGAGTATGGGGGCTGCCTTAAGTTTTAAAGAACAACTGTCCGGATTATTGTTGATATACGGCTGGTTTGGTCTGAGGGATTCCTGTTCTGTCCGTCTCTTTGGAAGTCAGGATGTGGGAATGAGCGAAGAAGACCTGGCTTTCTATCAGGATTCTTATTTGAATTCACAAGAGGATCTGAATGATGTACGTCTGGATGTTTTGAAGGCTGATTTAAATGGCATGCCTCCATCCTGCTTGATTGCTTCTGATATGGATCCCCTGCTGGATGACAGCACGGCGCTTGCCACATTAATGGAACAAGCCGGAGTCCCCTGTGAACTACACCTGCATCAAGGTGTGCTGCATGGTTTTTTACACTACAGCCGCATGTTGGATGGCGCCGTTTCTGCGCTTGATCAATCGGCGGAATTTTTACGAAAAACGTTTTGTCTCATTTGATATTATTGCGGTTAATGATGTCTGGAAGTTCAATTCTCAGGAAGTTCAAATTCTGCCAGTAACGCTCGGTGATCCGAAGGATATTCAGCAAAAGAAATCTCTGAATTGTCCGAAACATTACCTAGCCGTTGGACCTTTTTTACATGAACATTCGCTCCCGAAAAATAGACAAAATCAATGCGGTCTTCCGGGTCAGGAATGGACGAATCCGGAGCGTCGGGATAAATCCCCGCAGGCCAAGTGAATCCCGGAACTGCCACAGGGTCGGGATAGAATTCCCTGAAGGCATCTTTCAAACCCGCTTTAAGTACTTGCCTTGAAGTTGGGTAATCAACTTTGAGGGGACAAAGCCCGGCTTGGGCCGCTTCTTCTGTCCAGTCGAGATGAGACGGTTCGTTAAAATCGCCGGTGAGAAAAACCGGTTCTCCGCTGGGAAGTATGCTTTTGATATCCCACAGAACTTTGTTTATTTCAGTCTCATGACCAATTCGTGCTGAAAGAATCGCCTGCGACTCTGCATCCTGAGCATTCGGATCTATCGCTTCCCCTTCGAAAAAGTCCACATTTAACAACTGATACGGTACATAAGGATAGTGCCAGAGGTGTGTGTTGAACATCCAGACTTTCTCTCCGGAAGGCAATTCCACCTGAATACCGGAACCTCCGGGAGATTGTGCCGTAATCGGGTGACGGCTCAAAGTTGATTGCCCGGCTTGCTGAGTCCAGCGTGCGCGAAGCTTGTTGCCTTTGGCACCAAATTCTTCAAGTGCATCCAAAACGGCGTGCCTCACATAGGAAAATCCCAGGGCCTTGGCTATCTCCGGAGTCTGGTCTTCGTATTCCCGGTTTACATTTTCCTGAATGCCCACCAATTCAGCCCCGGATTCCCCGATCACTTCGATGGTTCGTTCAAGCGGCTGCCGATGTCCGCCCCAGTAAATGTTATAACTCAAAACCCGCAACGTTGTGTTGGTCATAGTTCGTTATTTGTGGAGGAGAAAGAATTCGTTTTTGTTCAATTTTGGTCGTCTTGCAACCAGTCTGAAATCATAATGATTAGTGTAGCAGCTCATGCAAGATTTCTTGCTTCATTCGAAATGACACGCTTTTGGGACTTTTTACGACAATATAAATATTGAAAAGAGAAACAGTTAGCTTGAAAAAGGTTAAAACAGAATTACCGAGCGAATGCTTTTACCTTCGTGCATCAAGTCAAATGCCCGATTGATTTCGTCCAGCGGCATAGTGTAGCTTACGAATTCATCAACTTTGACTTCTCCGTTCATGTACATTTCCACATATCCCGGCAACTGCGAGCGTCCCTTAACTCCTCCAAAAGCAGAACCGCGCCATACTCGTCCGGTAACCAGTTGGAAAGGCCGTGTAGAAATTTCCTGTCCGGCTCCGGCAACTCCGATAATTATTGATTCGCCCCAACCTTTATGACAACATTCCAGAGCAGAACGCATCAAATTTACGTTGCCCACGCATTCAAAAGAATAATCTACACCGCCGTCTGTCAATTCTACTAGAACTTCTTGAATCGGTTTATCGTAATTTTTGGGATTTACGAAATCGGTTGCGCCAAGTTGCCTTGCAAATTCTTCTTTACTTTCATTGATGTCCACGGCAATGATGCGTTCGGCTTTGGCTAAAACAGCACCCTGAATTGCACCAAGCCCAACACCGCCCAACCCAAACACTGCCACCGTCGCTCCAGCTTCCACTTTCGCGGTATTTAAAACCGCACCGATTCCGGTAGTAATCCCACAGCCGAGCAAACACACTTTTTCCAAGGGAGCTTCCGGATTAATTTTGGCTACAGAAATTTGCGGCAAAACACTGTATTCGGAAAATGTCGAAGTTCCCATGTAGTGAAACAAGGTTTTTCCTCCGGACGAAAAACGCGAAGTCCCGTCAGGCATCAATCCTTTTCCTTGTGTCAAACGTATGGACTGGCATAAATTAGTTTTTCCGGATTTGCAAAATTGACACTCTCCGCATTCCGGAACATAAAGTGGAATGACATGGTCTCCGACTTTGACGCTACTGACTCCCTTGCCTATTTCTTCAACAACTGCTCCGCCTTCGTGTCCAAGGATGGAGGGAAAAATTCCTTCCGGATCATCTCCGGAAAGCGTGAATGCGTCTGTGTGACAGACTCCGGTGGCAACGTTTCGGATCAACACTTCTCCGGTTTTAGGTCCTTCGAGATCAACCATATCTACCTCCAGAGGCTTTCCAGCTTCCCAGGCAATTGCAGCTCGTGATTTCATACTTTACTCCTGTTAAAAATTTTCTGAAAAATAATAATTATTTGAGACTCTCACAATCCGGGTACAAATTCTAACTGAATTTAAATAATTTGTCTCTTTATTCTATTT
>OFJD01000004.1_pt1 | contig 27086 bp, 26 predicted proteins | sample 1540201 | NCBI WGS metagenome assembly OFJD01 (sample SAMEA104347394, study PRJEB22522) | marine metagenome | biome: marine biome; feature: marine water body; material: seawater | collected 2015-09-01T00:00:00Z | depth 229 m
ATTGTGAAGTGCACCCGTGATACGAACAGACAAAAGGTCTCCTGCTATAGCACAAGAGTCGTTTATGTGAACTGAGTGGTTACCTCGTGTACGTCCGGTGATAGAATTTTTGCGGTAATGTTTCCCTTGAACCAGGACCTCTTGAATGGAGCCAACCAGGGCTTCATTTTTTTCCTGTACGATTTTTCCTTGAGTTTCAAGTAAAATTTGAAGCCGCTTTGATTTCACATCTTCTGCAAGATGTTCAGGATATTCTGCAGCACGGGTTCCTGGACGCGTTGAATATTTAAACGAATAAATTAGATCAAAACGTATGGTACGCACTGCCTCCATTGTCATTTCAAACTCTTCCTCTGTTTCTCCGGGAAAACCTACAATCAAATCTGTAGAAAGCGTAGCCTCAGGAAGTCGATCACGCAACATAGCCACTTTTTCATAAAACGTTTCCATCGTGTACCAGCGTCTCATTCTACGGAGTATCCGATCAGATCCGGATTGCAGAGGCAGATGCATTTGTTCGCAGAGAGAGGGTAAAGTTACAAATGCATCAGCTAATTCTTCATGAAAATCTTTTGGATGTGGAGAAATGAAACGCAGACGTTGCAAATTTTCAAGCTTATCCAAGCGGTGTAAAAGCTCTACAAAATCCACTCCGTTAGCCTTGTAGGAATTTACATTTTGACCCAGCAAACAAATTTCCCTTGTTCCAGCAGAAGTGAGACGCTGTGCCTCTGCTAAAATATTTTCTGGTTCACGGCTGACTTCTATTCCGCGTGTAAATGGTACAACACAAAAAGAACAATGGTTGTTGCAGCCCTTTGTGATAGCCAAAATGTGCTTTGATTCCGTGATGTTGAGTTTGTTGAAATGCATATTCCGGAATGAAGTTGCGTACTTTCTGCCGAGCATGTCGTTTTGTTTGAATTATTTCTTGACCTCGGCTGACTTTCTTGAGCATCTCAGGAAGTTCAAACAAATTATCCGTTCCAAAAACAAAATCAACGCTAGCTTCCCTACGTAAAATTTCCTTACCTTCCTGTTGAGCCACACATCCACCGACACCAATTTTCAGCTCCGGTTTAACGGATTTAAGTTTCCTTAAGCGGCCCAATTCACTGTAAACCTTATTCTCAGCTTTTTCACGGATAGAGCAGGTATTCAGAATAATTAAATCTGCATCTTCCCGTGAGTCTGTTTGAAAGTAATTTTGATGCTTGAGAACTTCAAACATTTTTTCGGTGTCATATTCGTTCATTTGACAACCGTAAGTTTGAATAAAAACTTTCTTCACAGTTTCCGTGTTTTGGGAAGCTTCTTCCATTACTGTATTTGTAATAATTGGTTAATTATTGTTCAACTCATGGACAGGGCGTTACAATAAATATTTCTGGTTTTTATAAATCACTTACTCTTTTAAGCTACCACGTCCTGGAGGACTTTCAGCTCTAGCTCTTCTGCACAAATCTCCAACGCCACACTACTGAGATCTTTAGGAAATTCCACGTAATAATCTTGTCCGTTTCTGTGCCAAAGAGTTTCTTCTAACTGCATGCCATGGGCAGTTGGTTTTATGAACTCAAACCATTCGTTCTGGTAGAGAACTTCAAATTTCTCTATTAAATATTTACTGCCGTTTTTTGCAGAAATTGTCTTTTCAGGATTGTCCTGTTTTATATTTGTTAAGATGATAAAGCTCATTCTGAAATCGAACTTTCCCCACTGGAAATGAACAAATTGTTTTTTAGCACCAATTCCAGTTTTGAATATATGGTAGTTTTGATGATCAACGGTATAGGTTTTCACAAAGGTTCCTTTAGTTTTTTTAATGATTGTTATAAGTTTAAGTTGAAATCAATCCTTTCATTCTGCCTCTAAAAACACCTATTTTTCAAGGTAAACTTTGATTTTATCCAAGATTTCGTCAATGTCATCAGGTTTATGCCATCCGATATTATTTTCTTTACGGAACCAGGTCATTTGTCGTTTCGCATATTGCCGAGTTCTTTTTTGTATTCCTTCGACCATCGCACCCCATTCCAACTTGTTTTGAAGATGCTGAATAACCTCCCGATAACCAATTGCCTGAAGAGGTTTTAGTTCAGGAGAATAACGGGTCAACAGTTTCTCCACTTCTGTAATCCATCCTGACTCCAGCATAATGTGTGTACGTTGATTTATACGTTCATAGAGAACATCACGTTCCCATTCAAGTGCAACTGCATGAAAAGAATATTTAGCTTCCGCAAACGGTTTATCCTGTTGAAATTCTGCTAGAGTTGTTCCTGTTGAAAGCACTACTTCCAGACTGCGCAAAATTCTTGCAGTGTCATTTGGATGCAGACGCACAGCACCTTCCGGATCAAGTTTTTGCAGTTCTTTCCAACAATAGTATGTTCCATGTTCAGAATGCCAGCCTGTCACTTTTTTTCTATGTTTTTCTGGAATTGATGGAATTTTACTGATCCCGTACATCAGTGCACGATAATACAAACCTGTACCTCCTACCAATATTGGCAAACGTTTGCGTGCCGCAACCTTCTCAATAATACTGGAAGCATCCCTTGCATATTTACCGGCAGAATATGATTCATCTGGATCAATGAGATCCAGTTGATGATGCGGAACTATTTTTTGAACATCCGGAGTTGGTTTAGCAGTTCCGATATCCATTTGCCGGTAAACCTGCATTGAATCAGAACAAATCAATTCTCCATCAAATTCCTGAGCCAGTCGAAGTGCCAAATCACTTTTTCCACTTGCCGTTGGTCCGGCTACCACAACAATTTTTGGAAATATTTCCATTGAATATTTATAAACTACTAAATGATTTTGTAAATAATTCTTACCGTGAACCAAACTTAATTTATTTTCAAAAGACCCTAATTTTCTCGGACCCTCCCTGAAAAATGGTCTTACTTCATGAAATAGTTGAGCTGAGAGATTTTTCTGCCTTAAACTCTGCACGAACCTGCAAAAAAAAATCATTGTAACGACCATCCCGCAAATCAGGAAATGTCCATGCTAAATCTCGATATCCCCCTTTGTTTTTCAGCAAAACAAGATCTGCCCATACTCCATCCCGCAGATAAATTTTTTGCGGTCCTTCTTTTCCGGAAAGTAATACAACACGGTGTAAATCAAGAAAACCGGGATCCAAGTTTATTCTCCTCTTGCCGTTGCGTCTGAACCGATTTTCGATTTTCACCATTCTTAATTTCCAATCAGCAGATGATTCCAGGCTGTAAATACCACTGACACTCAGGAAACGGCGTTTCAACCTAGTGCCCATTTCTGATGCATAATAATCCGTTTGGTCAAAAGTGAATTCCGGAGATTGGTGCTGAATTTTCCAGTTCTGCTTTTCCAACTGTTCTTTGGCTTGTTCCAGCCAACATGAATCTGAATAAATTGCCGCGAAAATCCATTTAGCATAAATATTATTTTCCAACTTGGCACCTTGGTAAATGAGTTTTAATACAGCATTTTAACTGATCCCGTGAAAGTATTCCACAGTTTAGGGCTCCAAATTATTCCCGAAACACATTAAGTCTATTTAAGGTCTTTAGAATAAGTAATGCCAAAATGAATTCAACGGATTGGATTGAGCAATATGTCGGTTTATGATGTGATGGTAGTGAGAGAAAAGAATTCGCTTTTGCCAGGTTTTTTGTACTGAATACTTAAATAAATTTGATGACCCCAACATATCTTGAAGCAATCCCGCTGAACTATAGAAAATATGGAGACACCGGTCCGGATTTGATTGTACTCCATGGATTATTTGGTTCAGTAAAGAATTGACGCAGTTTTGCGAGGTCAATTGTAAACGACTTTCAAATCTGGATGCCCGACGCACGAAATCACGGCGAATCGCCTCATCCGGAAACAATGAGTTATAAGGAAATGGCAGAAGACGTTGTTTGCTTTTTGGATAACAACGGTTTGGAAAGAATCATGCTCCTTGGTCACAGCATGGGTGGAAATACTGCAATGTAAGTTGCACTTAGGTTCCCGGAAAGAGTCTCCTGAGAGCAGTGTCAAGATGCTAAAAAATTGTGGACATTGGCTGCATGTTGAACAGCCAGAATCTTTTCAAAAAACAGTTTCCGCATTTTTGCAGCAAAATGGGTTATTATGAATAATATGAATAACCGCTTAACTCAACCGACACCAGAAGTTCCTGAAGAATTAGAAATCCAAACTTCTACCTTACGTTTAGTTGCAAAATGCTGGGGTAACCCTGAGGGTCTGCCGGTACTTGCTTTACACGGATGGCTGGATAATGCTGCAACCTTTGATCATTTGGCGCCATTCCTACCGGAGTTTCGACTAGTCTCACTTGACTTGCCGGGACATGGATTTTCAGATCATCGTCCATCTGGAACGTCATATCATTTCACAGATATGGTCGTTGATGTACTTGAAGTAGCAGAAGTTTTAAAATGGGATCATTTTTCCTTGCTGGGACATTCAATGGGTGCAGGGATAGCCTCTTATTTGGCAGGTACAATTCCAGAAAAAATTAAATATCTTATGTTAATTGAAGGCTTGGGTTCAATAGTTCAAGCACCAGAGAAAATGCCGGAAAATTTACGGGAAGCAACTAATCAGTGGCTACGCCGTTCAGATAAAAAATTGCCTATTTATCCTAATATGGAAACTGCTATAAAAGTACGCCATAACACTGGAAGTATTGCTGTGTCGTCTGTAAGAACTTTGGTGGCACGGGGACTGCGGATTGTGGACGGCGGTTTCACCTGGCGCAGTGATCCAAGTTTGAAAATTAGGTCACGCCATTATTTGACAAAAGAACAAGCCTGTGCCTTTCTACAGAAAATTTCTGCACCGGTACTGCTGATTGAAGCAAAAAATGAGAAGAAAGATCAATGGAATGAATTGATGCAGGAACTTATTCCTCACGTAAAAAACTTACAGCACCGTATCATTACGGGAGATCACCATTTACATCTAGATAATCCTGAATCCGTAGCTGATGTTATTCATGAATTTTTAAATGATTTTTCAGAAAACTCATGAGTTTAGAATCTAAACTGGAATCTGGAAATCAAAATCAGGATAATGACAACCGCCTGCAAGTTTCATCCAAAGGCAAGCGTTTGTTTGCCTTGTTGCTGGATTTTATTTTTGCCCTGCTTTTCGCAAATACATTAGTGCAGGTATTTCGTGAAGAACATTGGGATTTAGTTATGCAGTCTCGAGATTTGTCAGGTTTAGTGTTTTTTTATGGAAGCATTGCCTTCATTTTACTGTTTAAAGATATTTTTGGCAGGAGCCTTGGTAAGCTTCTGCTTGCAATGAAAATTAGGGAAATAGAGAATCTGGAACAGCGTCCCTCAAGAACTGTGCTTGTGCAAAGAAACATATTGCTGCTTCTCTTTCCTGTTGAAGGCGTGATAGTCCTGCGAGATGCTTATGCCAGGCGGTTGGCAGATAAATGGTGGAAAACAGTTGTACTTGATGACCAAAAAGCCATGCGTGGAACTTTACGTATATTACTTGGCAACATCATTTTGTTTGGCTTTTTTTCGATTGCAATCTTATTCCAGCGTTCCGGTATAGAAAAAACTGCTGCATACCAGACTGCCGAACAGGCGATACGTTCACATCAACCACTGATTTCACTATTGAAGCAATCACCAGAAATTGAGGAACCGGAAATGCATCTCGATTTACGGGAAAATGCTGAAAATTCTTCCCTGGTACGAGCACGTATTGGAGACGAGGAGACAGGAAAAGAGGTTACTGTTTCTTTAACTTTCCGGAAAAACCCGCCGGGCTGGGAAGTACTGAATATTGAAGTAAAACCGATCCGCGAAGCTGAAGATTGAGAGAGCCGATTATTGCTTACTGTCCTGTGCTTCCAAAGCCGCCTTCTCCGCGAACAGAATCTTCAAGGGAGTCGACTGCTTCAATACGGCAAGGTTCAAGTTTGCAAACCAGCATTTGTGCAATGCGCTGATGAAGAAGTTCTTCTGCAGCTTGCATACCGTCACCTGAACCCACATAGCGGAAGGGAATAAAGATTCGTCCACGGTAGTCAGGATCAATGATTCCGACGCTATTTGCCAATATGAAATCTGTCTTAATTATGCTGGAACGCGGCACTATTTCGACATAAAATCCATTACTTACATGAATAGAGATTCCGCAATCAAAAAAGAAAATGTCCGGACGTTTTTGTTCAACTGCCATTGCAGTCAGGTCAATGCCCGCATCTGTTTCATGTCCGCGCCTGGGGATTGACATTCCGTCAAAATGGCAGCAAATTTTTAAAAGTGGTATAGAGTCCAACATACTATAAAAACTTTGAAACTTTGAAACTTTGAAACTTTACAGAGAAAGTCTATGTTTTCAAATAATAATTTTCAAGTTATAACAAATGCCACTTGACACAAAAACCATTTGTCGTTTACTCCAAAACGCAAATCGCCCGGAGCTTGCAAAAATATTGGGTGAGGTGTGGGAGACGCCTCTACTTGATTATGCTGACCAACTCTGGGAAAAACCGGTTGCTCCTCCACCTTTTGAAATTGAATTGCGGGAAGCTTTTGAAACAGAGTTTTGCAGAATAGGCTATAATGAAATAGAAGCCAAAGCCTATTCTACAGCACTGGATAGAACACGTGTTTTGCAGACGGCAACTCACTTGACTGTATCTGAGGGGCCAACTTTTCTGGCCTTGCATCATTTAAGTTTATTAGGTTTGCCTGTTGCAGAAACATACTTTGTTGGAGCCTTTTCCGGGGTCCCGTTTGCAAATGCAGCCTGGTCCGGATGCTTGAATTTTAGTAATCGGTTTGACTTGGAAACAGTCATTGACCCAAAAGCTCCAGGATTTGCTGAATTAAAACGTGCAGAATCAGACCGTTATCGTGATTCAACTGAACGACGTATCTCATTCATTCCCGGAAGTATGAGAGATTCCCGTGTTTACCAAAGCAAAGTTCCGGAAAAACTGACCAGTCTTCTACCGTATATTGCTGAACCAATTCGCAAATATGTACCCGTTGTAAAACCGGGGGATGAGTTCACGGCCTGGGCTTCACAGTTTAGTGCAGCTCAGCTGCGAAAAATCATGCCCGGCAAATCAGTGCTCTATTTTGATCTTAACGAGGTTATTCGTACGTATTTGATTTTGGTTCTTAAAAATTCGCAACACCCTCTGTTTCGTTTTTTATTTGAACCAACAATCCGTAAAACAGTGCTTGATGAATTTTCTCCAGAGACTCCTCTTTTCACCGTTGAAGTTCATCACAAAAATAAAATACGGCAGGAAACCGTTGTGTTCAAAGATGATATGCTGCAGAGTCAGAATTTTCAGCTCGAAGTTTCACCAGAAAAAATCATAAAGGCGCTGGAGTCCGGCACACTCTGTCCAGGATTATTTATAACATTCACGACATTATGTTTTATCAATGCTTTGATTTGTTTCGGCAGCTTTGAACAAGTTGAATATCTAGCAGAATTTCGGCGGAAGTGGTTAAAATTGGGTTTTCTGGAGCAGGAAATAGTTCGAGCTGTCAATACCAGTGCCCTTACCAGCGGACGCTGTATTGAGGAGTCCGGTGTAGCAGTTAATCCATTGGATTTGTTATTAGGTTTCAGATGGAGTTTCATGGAAAATCAAACTGTTGGTGAGTTAATGAGACCTTTGTTGCCCCGTTTGGGAATTGAAGTATGATGCTTAGATGCGCAAAACATGTTTGTACAACTCAGATTGATCTTGCTTTAAGTGGCTAATTCTCTTAGTTTTATATATAGATTTTTTTCTCAAAACTATTATGCGTATACAATTTCATGAAGTAGAAAGTATTTGCGAAGTTTTACAATCACGCTAGCTTAATTTAAAACCTTCACCTCAAACATTTCCAACCAAATCAGATGGACATTTCAGTACTTCCAATACTTTCTCTTATAATCTTTTCACCAATAGTGGGCATAGCCTTAGCAGCCATTTTCCGTGATGAGGGAAACGGTATTCCTGCCAAAGTAAGTGCGCTTTTCAGCAGCGGCATTTCTTTTTTGCTGAGTCTGCACCTCTGGTTTAATTTTGATTCCAGTACTGCAGACTTGCAAATGGTAGAGCGCATACCATGGATTACTCAATTCAACATTGAATATTTTTTAGGTTTGGATGGACTTAATCTTTTCTTTTTTCTGATTATAACCTTCATCACTCCACTTGCACTGCTCGGTTCATGGAATGTCGCGAAGCGCAACTGGCAGTTCCAAATTCAAATGCTGCTCCTGCAAATTGGCATGCTTGGTTGTTTTGCGGCAATGGATGTAGTGTTGTTTTATGTATTTTTTGAGGTGATGCTGGTACCAATGTATTTACTAATCGGAATTTGGGGTGGTCCAAACCGACTCTATGCCACCATCAAGTTTTTCATTTACACAATGGTGGGTTCGCTTTTGATGCTGATTTCTTTACTCTATACAGCAAACATTTATCTGGATTTGAACGGAGCATGGTCCTTCAGTGTTCTTGACTGGTACGGCATGCAGATTCCACCTGAAACACAATTCTGGCTCTTTCTTGGATTTGCAGCAGCATTTGCTGTAAAGATACCACTCTTTCCGCTGCACACCTGGCTTCCGGATGCACACTATGAGGCTCCAACTGCAGGTTCAGTGCAGTTGGCAGCAGTAATGTTGAAATTTGGACCTTATGGTTTTTTACGTTTTGCGATGCCAATTTTTCCAGCAGCAGTTTTTGATTTAACACCCATTTTCATGGTACTTGCCCTGATCGGAATCATTTACGGGGGACTTGTGGCTATGGTACAACCGCAAATAAAGCGTCTTATTGCCTACTCTTCAGTTGCACATATGGGTTATATTGTGCTGGGATTATTTGCGCTCAATATCCAGGGGCTCTCCGGAAGCTGGATTCAAATGATAAACCATGCGATTGTTACCGGTGCACTGTTCCTCACTGTTGGAATGATTTACGAAAGGACGCATACTCAGGAAATTTCTGCATATGGCGGGGTCGCTCACACCATGCCAAAATTTGCTGTTTTCCTGGTTTTCTTTTCCATGGCTTCTATTGGCTTGCCTGGACTGAATGGTTTTGTTGGAGAAGTTTTAACCATGATAGGTGCTGCCAGGGTAAATATCTGGTATGGAATTGTTGCTGCTTTCGGTGTTATAGTTGCTGCTATTTACATGCTTTGGATGGTACAGCGTGTGATTTTTGGTCCACTGACCAAAGACCTCGTTAAAAATCTTAATGATTTCTCACTACGGGAAGTTGTTGTCCTAGTTCCTCTGGACTTCTGGACTATTTTCCTCGGAGTCTATCCGCAGCCATTCTTTGATCGTATCGAAGTCAGTATCAACCACTACATTGAACTGGTCAAAAATCAGGAACCGCGTTTTGCTCAAAAAGAAGCAAAAAGTTCGGGTTTAGCAAAATTCCTTGTCTGGAACTTGTCTGAGAGATAGATTAGCAAAAATGCCTCTTCAAATTTATAATACTCTCTCTGGTCAAAAAGAATCTTTTAATCCGGTGCACGAGGGCCAGGCGTCACTTTATGTTTGCGGCCCCACCGTTTACAGCGACAGCCACCTAGGACATGCAAAAGCCTATGTCAGTTTTGACGTTATTTTACGATACCTTCGTTTCTGCGGGTTAAAAACATTTTATGTGCAAAACATAACTGATGTTGGGCACATGATGGGAGATGCTGATGAAGGAGAAGATAAGCTGCTGAAGCGTGCCCGTGAACTGAATCAGGAACCGATGGCAGTTGCGGAAAGTTTTTCCCGCAGACATTTTGAGGCAATGGACCTTTTGGGAGTGATTCGACCGGACATCAGTCCCAGAGCTACAGGACATATTCCGGAACAACTGGAAGCCATTGAGAAACTGCTTGAACAGGGCCTGGCTTATGAATCCGATGGATCAGTTTATTTTGAAATAACCAAAGACCCAAAGTACGGTGAGCTTTCAAACCGGAAAGTTGAAGAGATGCAAGGTGGTGCCCGGGTAAAAGTTCGCTCTGAAAAGCGTCATCCGGGTGATTTTGCCCTTTGGAAACGAGCAGAGCCTGGACACTTGTTGCGCTGGCGAGATCCATTTAGTGGCTGGGGATATCCTGGTTGGCACACCGAATGTGCGGTAATGAGTACCCGCTATTTGGGTGAAGAATTTGATATCCACGGTGGCGGAATGGATTTAAAATTTCCGCATCATGAATGTGAAATCGCCCAGGCGAGAGGACTTGAAAAACCATTTGCGCGTAACTGGATGCACACAAATATGCTTACCATTGAGGGACAGAAAATGAGCAAGTCCAGTGGAAATTTTGTAACGCTGTTTGATGTTTTTAAAAAATATGATCCATTAACTGTTCGTTACTTTATTGCGGCAAGTCATTATCGTTCTGTAGTGGATTTTAGTGAAAGCTCATTAACTTCAGCTGGATTATCCATGAAGCGCCTTCATCAAACTGTCCGGAATCTTCGTGAAAGAAAAGCAGATGGAGCAAAACCTGCCGGAAAATATTTTGAAGAGTTTCGCAAACGTTTTTGTAAGGCAATGGATGATGATTTTTCAACACCTCAAGCGATTGCAGTACTGTTCGATTTAAGTCGTGATGTCAATACACTCTTGTCAGAGAAAAGAGCCGAACCTGAAGCAATTGTTGATGCAGAGCATTTGTTTTCCAGCTTGGGTGGAGATGTTCTCGGGATTATTCCGGAGTCGCTGGAAGCATCTAAAACCGAACTTCAAATAAAAAATGTAATGGAAGTTCTGGTTGAATTACGGGAGAACTTCAGAGAGAATAAAGATTTTGCAAGTGCAGACCTGATCCGGGAGCGTCTACAGAAGATTGGCATTGAATTCAAAGATTTACCGGAAGGAACAACTTGGGAAGTGACTGATAATAAATAAATCTGTATCCTGTAACAAAAATTATTTAAGCAAAGTTTTTTGTCATGAAGGACAATCAATCCCGTCACATTGCCTGGCGACTGTATGAACTTATTGCCCCACTCAAAGGCTGGGTATTTTTCAGCATAGTTTGCATGGTGGGTTACAATATATTTACTGCGGCACCTGCATATTACGCCAAAGATATTGTAGATGCTATTGCCTATGGCGACAATCCGGAACTAAAACAGTATTTTCTGGTTGGCTTGGGAATGATTATAGTTTTTGCAATCAAGGGTTTGTTTTTTTTTGGTCACAACTACAGTGTCGGACACCTTGTACAGAGCCTCATTGTAAAACTCAGGCAGCAGCTTTTTGACCATCTAGTCAATCTTTCACTCACCTTTTTTAACCGTTCCAAAACTGGTGACCTGATTTCACGCTTCACTAACGATTTACATGTATTTCAAAACATGCTTCAAGTTGGAGTCACAGGACCTTTTCGTGACATTCCACAATTTTTTCTACTGCTTGGAATCATGTTTTTTCGCAGTTGGCAGTTGGCCCTGGTAACCATGACAATTATTCCTGTTGCAATATTTTTTATCCAAATTTTTGGCCAGCGCAACAAGGTTGCAGTAAGTCAAAGGCAAATTAGTTTTGGAGATTTAAGTAGTTTGCTGGTGGAAACAATCACTGGTATTCGTGTTGTGAAGGCCTTTGGAATGGAAAAATACGAAAGCAAACGTTTTAAAGACGCAAACGATGATCTTTACAAAAATCATATGCGGTCGATCATGATTGATTCTTACTCATATCCGGTTATTGAAATTATTGGTGCTGCAGCTGGAGCAACAATTGTGGCTTATGGTGGTTATTTAATTATTAACGATCAGATCACTGCGGGAGATTTCACTTCGTTTGTGATTAGTTTTTCTTTGCTGAATGAACCGGTAAAAAAACTGAATGGCTTTAATTTAAAACTGCAGGAGGGAATCGCTGCAGTTCAGAGAATTTTTAATATTCTTGATGTTAAAGATGACATTGTTATTTCTCCTGATGCCACTAAACTGACCAGCTTTGATCGTGAAATAAATCTAAATATACAGGCTTTCCACTATCCGGACCAAGATGAACCTGCGGTTAAGGATTTTCAACTTACTTTGCAAAAAGGGGAAGCTGTGGCTTTAGTCGGCAGCAGTGGTGCCGGTAAAACGACCATTGCTAATTTGATCCCACGTTTTTATGATATTACACGTGGAGAGGTCTACATAGACGGACATGATCTTCGTGATTTGGATATAGCCTCCATGCGGAAATTGATTGCAATTGTGACTCAAGATACCATCCTCTTTAATGACACCATTGCCAGTAACATTACCTATGGACAGCCGGATTGCTCAAAAGAACGGATGTATGCAGCGGCACAAGCTGCTAATGCTCACAAATTTATTTTAGAACAGTCTGATGGTTACGAAACAGTGATTGGCGAAAAAGGTGCAAGACTTTCCGGTGGACAACGGCAACGCCTTTCTATTGCCCGTGCTTTGGTCAAAGATGCTCCAATTCTTATTCTGGATGAAGCAACTTCTGCACTTGATTCTGAATCTGAAATTGAGGTGCAGCAGGCTATTGAGCATCTAATGGAAAATCGCACTACCATTGTGATTGCACATCGACTTTCGACCATTCGGAACGCTGACAGAATATGTGTGATGGAGAATGGACAGATTGTAGAACAAGGTACTCACAATGAATTGCTATCGAAAGAAGGTCGTTACCAGCAACTTTATGAAATGCAGTTCCAGGATCAATCAAATGGTTCAGTTTCTGAAGAATCCAAAAGTCGACTGGTGTCCTGAATTACAATGAATAAATCCCCATTTTCAAGAATCAATACTGCCGTCATACTTGCAGCAGGGATGGGGGTTCGTTTGCGAAATGTGATTGGAGTATGTCCAAAAGGATTGTTGGAAATCGAGGGAAAATCCCTGATTATTCGCTCACTGGAACGCTTAAAGAGTGAGGGTATTGATCGGGTCATAATTGTGACTGGCTTCCAGGATACAATGTACCATGAACACCTTGAGCCTCTGGCAAACTTGCCAAAGATTGAATTTATTCACAGCCCGCGTTTTGCTGAAACCGGAAGTATGCACTCGCTTTTTGTAGCACAGGAAGTTTTGCAGGATGATTTTTTGTTGTTGGAGTCTGATTTGCTTTATGAATCCCGTGCTTTGTCCTCAGTCTTAAATTATGAGGGTCCGGATGTGGTGCTGGCCTCAGGAAAAACAGGTTCCAATGATGAAGTATACATCTATGGAATTAATCAGGGGAAAAATCATAATTATGAGACCTCCAGCAGCATTGTCAGCGGAGATATTGCGGCTATTTCAAAACAGCCTCGTCCACATTTACAGATTCAGGGAGAATTAGTTGGAATATCTATAATATCTCAGAATTTGTTCCGCCGAATGTGCGCTCTGCATGAAGAAAACCTCACATTTCCGTGCAGTAACCATTATGAAGAATGTATTTCAGAGGTAAGCTCAGAATGGGTGGTTCCTTACTTGCGGATCGGTGATTTAGTATGGACTGAAATCGATGATCAATTTCATTTTGACCGGGCAATAAAAATAATATATCCTAGAATAAAACAACAGGAAACCTCAAATAAGACAGGATTATGAGTGATTCATACGTATTACAGCAGGCACCGTTTGTGGTTCCAACAACTGACGGAAAATTAATTGAAGAACATGTTGGACGTGCTGTGAGTAATGAACCCGAAGTGAGTGTTGCTCATATGGTTGCACCTCCTGGTTGGAGCGAACCACATCAAAATCCGGAGTTTGACGAATACACCATGATGGTCCGGGGACGTAAGCAAATTGAGATTGACGATGAAACTGTTACGCTAAATGTTGGTGAGTCTTTGCTTGTCCGCAAGGGGGCCAGAGTTCGTTATTCTAATCCTTTTGATGTAGAAGCAGAATATTGGTCGGTCTGTATGCCGGCTTTTTCACCTGATTTGGTGAATCGGGAGGAAGATTCAGGAAGCTGAACAAATTTCATCGACTATTCGGGCGGCCTCATAATCTGACGCTTCAGAAAAACTAAGTACCTGCTGACGCATATTATGGAATTCAGAGTCAGAAAGTGCCCCTTTTTTCATAACCGACTCAATCACATTTCCCAAATCCTCCACTTTACATACCCCATCTGCAAAATCATCCCTGAATTGTAAATCGGCACCACCTTCATATTCAGCAGGTGTTTTCAGGAAAATGACCCTTTTGCCATATCCCAGGCGGTATTCTCCACCTACACTGCCAAAATCTGTTATTAACAGTGAGGATTCTTCGGCTAAATTTTGAATACCGGACAATTCATCAAAATGAATATGCTCAACACCTTTCAGCTCTTGACACATAAATGCAGTAACATAATGTCTACGTGAGGCAAGTGAGGGATGCAGTTTGATTACAAAATTGTAATGGGACATCTTATTAAAAATTTCGAGAAGCCCCCTGTCCAGTGCGTCAAACAGTAAGCTAAGTTCCAATGAAGGTGCATAAAGCACAACAGGTTGGTCGGAATCAGGGAAACAGCTTACAGGGCTGGAAGCAGCCTGCAGTTTTGGATAACCCACAGAATGAACTTTGATCTCCTCCTGAAACTTTTGCTCGAGCTGCTTGTAAGTGTATGGCGGTCGAGTTGGAAGAAAAACATGGTTGAAGCGAATATTCTCCGGAAGCCCAATATCAATTGCTTTGGGCAGAGCATAATGCGGCAGGTAAATGCGTTCCGGAACAGAGAATGTTTCCTGCCTGATTGACTCACAGGTTACATGAACATCCGCGTCGGGAAAAGATGTGTATTCCGATAATTCCTCATGTGAAAAATGCCGTAAAGGTGAAATGTTTAGTTGCAGTAGACGTTCTTCGACTTGTTGGCGAAAATGAAGAAATTCGAATCCTTTACCGATGCGATGTAGTGTTGTGGAAAAATCAATGTAAAAAACCTCATATTTACCGGGAAAAGAGCGCTCAAGCGCTAAATCAATTGGTGCAAACCAATCCAGAAAATGAAGAGTGCGAAAAGTGAAATATATTATTCTACGCCCGGAAGACTTTTCAAGCAGGGTTTGTTTTTCTTGCCGTAAATAAGGTTGGGCCTTAAATAGTGAATCGCCTTTCAGCAGCAGGCGCCGTATTAAAAATTCCAGTATCTTTTGAATTATTTTGTTCCAGTGTAATTGTATGCGTACTCCCTGAAAGCGGAGCCTGAACAATAAGAGCTTTCCTTTTGAGACGAACGAACTCAAAATTATTTTTGTTCCAAAATTTGAAGGACTCTTTCACCCATCTCCTGGCAACCGATGAGTGTTTTCCCTTCGGCCATAATATCGTCGGTGCGATATGTTTCAAGAGTTTTTACGACAGCCTGCTGAATCATTTCATCGGCTTCAGTGAGATCAAAAGAATAGCGCATCATCATACCCACTGAAAGAATCATCGCCAGCGGATTCGCTTTGTCCTGTCCGGAAATGTCCGGAGCAGAACCGTGAACCGGTTCATACATTCCGTGTAAGGCTCGCTTGTTTCCTCCGATACTTGCAGAAGGGAGCATTCCTAAAGAACCGGTCATCATAGCAGCAGCATCACTGAGGATGTCGCCAAACATGTTGGTTGTCACCATGGTATCGAACTGCTTTGGATTGCGGATAATCTGCATGGCCGCATTGTCTGCATACATGTGACTCAGCTCAACTTCCGGAAAGTCCTTGCCTACTTCCGTTACAATTTCCCGCCACAATTCAGTTGATTCAAGAACATTAGCCTTATCAACAGAGGTAAGTTTTTTCTTGCGCTTCATGGCAATTTCAAAGCCGACTTTCGCAATACGTCGAATTTCTGATTCAGAATAAACAAGTGTATTAAAACCAACCCGTTCGCCGTTGCGTATTTCCACACCACGTGGCTCTCCAAAATAAATACCTCCGGTCAGCTCACGTACCACCATCAAGTCTGCGCCATCAACGATTTCCGGCTTTAGTGTTGAAGCATTTACCAGATCACCGTATATTACAGCAGGCCGTAAATTTGCGTACAATTCCAATTCGGAACGCAATTTCAGCAACCCTCGTTCAGGACGTACCGAAAAATCAAGCGGTTCCCATTTTGGGCCGCCAACTGCACCCAGCAGAACTGCATCAGAATTTTTTGCGGCTTCTAGCGTTTCATCCGGAATTGGGGTACCGGTTAAATCGTAAGCGACTCCACCAACAGGTTTTTCAGATAATTCGAGTTGAAGTTCAAAACGTGGTGCTACAGTTTTTAACACATGAATAGCCTGTTTTGTTACTTCCGGACCAATCCCGTCTCCGGGGGTAACAAGGATTTTCTTAGTGATCATAATACCTTTTTTAGTGTGAAAATTTCTACTCCTGAAAACTATTAATCCTAATGAGAAGCTGTTGCTAATGCAAGAAAAAATGTTCAGATTGATGCTTGGAACGGGAATTATTATTTTGTTATCTTCCGTTTTGTGGGCAGCAAATCCTTCTCAATCTAAGTTGGATATTCAGTTAAAATCTCTGGTCCGTCACGGAAGCGTATTGATCGCCAATGAGCAACAGGTGCTCTATCGCTATCCTCCAAATAAAAACCCGTTGCTGATTCCAGCCTCAGTGCTAAAATATGCAACTGCACTGTCAGCTTTGCATTATTTTGGATCAGAATACAGTTTCAATACTGAATTTTATATTGATCAAAATCATTCCCTTGTCATCAAGGGCAAAGGCGATCCTTTTTTAGTTTCCGAAGAATGGGAGCGAATAGCACAACAAATAAGCCTGCTTCCCGATGTCCCTAAAAAAATGCAGGGCTTGTTTTTTGACACCTCACTCTTTAGTGAAAAAATTAAAATCCCTGGAATTTCGTTTTCTAATAATCCTTTTGATGCACATAACGGTGCACTGGTGGTTAATTTCAACACAGTGTTCGTGAAAGTTGATTCAAAAGGCCATGTCACTTCTGCTGAAAAACAAACTCCACTGACCCCTTTAGCACGTAGCCTGGCTAAAAAATTGTCACCAGGAACTCATAGGATCAGTATACAACCTAACTTAAGGTTGACTTATTCAGGAGAACTTATAAAATCATTTTTTCGCAAAGAAGGATTTTCATTTGAAAACAAAAACGTTGCTTTACGTTCTGTTAGAAACGGAGATCACCTGTTTTACACTCACAGCAATATTTTAACATTGAAGGAAGTAATTGCGGGCATGCTGCGCTTTTCCAATAACTTTACGGCAAATCAGCTTTTATTAACCGTTGGCTTGCAGCGTTACGGCCCTCCGGCCACTCTGGAAAAAGGAACACGCGCACTTACAGAATATTTACGACAAGAAGTCAAATTACCCAAAGAACAATTTAAGTTGGTTGAAGGTTCAGGAATCTCGCGCAAAAATCGTCTAACACCGGAAGCCATTTGGCAGTTGCTAAAGGCTTTTGCTCCTTATCAGGATTTGCTTCACGAAGATAATGGTGTTTTACTAAAAACGGGTACCCTCAGAGGGGTTTACACTATGGCCGGTTATCTTCCCGGCACGCAACCGCTCTATTTTGCGATCTTGCTTAATCAGTCTCAAAATTATCGCAACAAGATACTCCAGATTCTCTTATCAACAGATTTTTCTGCTGGCAAATTTTGAAATCCAACCCGATAATTTCTATCCTGATGCCGGTACGTAACGATGCTGCAATGTTGCGCAACTGTCTTACTGACATTGAAAACCAGAGTTTTACAAATTACGAACTAGTTGTTGTTGATGACGGTTCAGCCGATGAAACCCCGGTACTGCTGGAAAAAGCAAGTCAGGATGATTCCAGAATCCGGATGATTCGCACAGAACCGCAGGGCATTGTTTCGGCACTTAACACTGGACTTATTGAATGTAAAGGAACTTATATTGCCCGGATGGATGTCGATGACAGGATGCAGAAAACAAGATTGGAAAAACAACTGGAATTAATGCAAAAAGATCCTGAATTGGAGTTGATAGGTTGCAGGGTGGAAGGTTTTACTGATAAAGGACCGCTTCCGGAAAGCGCAGTTCATTACCAATCCTGGAGCAATTCCCTGATGTCTCATCAGCAAATTGAAAGCGATTTGTTTGCAGAATCACCAATTGTTCATCCGACTTTTTTTGCAACTCGGAAATTATTCAACAAAATTGGCGGTTACTCAAACAATCCCTGGGCAGAAGATTATGATTTTATTTTGCGGGCATACGGCGGCGGAGCAAAGTTGGCTAAACATCCGGAAATACTGGTCCGTAAATATTTTGCCCCCGGACGTCTCTCAAGAGTTGAAGCAATGTATAAACGTCCGGCCATGTTTGACGCAAAAGCACATTATCTCCTTGAGTTTGGTCGACTCAAAAAACGTCGTGGTGTTCTAATTGTAGGCTCTGGTCCAACCGGCAGACAGGCGGCACAAAGTTTTGAAAACAGAGGGGTTCGTTTGCTGGGTTTTGTGGATAATCGTCCGGGGCCACCTGACCGTCAGGTGAAAAACCGGCCGGCATGGGGTTTTAATAATCTGCCTCCTGAGGAATTCATGCATAAATTCCGGGACTCTTTGATTGTGCTGGCTATTGGAGACTCCACTGGTCAAAGAGTTTTTGCAGAATTTTTGAGAAAATCGGATTTTGTTGAAAACCATGATTTTGTGCGTGTGATTTATAACTGGCCTCCTGCGGCTAACTCAATTTGACTGTTATTTCGTGTTCCTGATTGTGAAGATTCTTGTTTTGAAGTAAAATAAAGTTCTCTGTCTACCAATCAACTTTGCCTTAAATGAGGTGGATTTCTTTCAACAATATATATAAATGACTCTGTCTAAAATAATTTTGCCTCGGCTGTTTTTTTTGCTCTGGCTGCTGGTTTTTGTTACTCCATCTGCACAGAGCAAACAGGTGCCACTGGCTGGTGAAGAACGAAAATTACTAAACAGTCTGCGCATTACTCCTGCTACAGCCTGGATTGAGGCACATAATTTTGCGGGAAAACTTCCCGATGAAAAGACAGTCAATCTGAAAGACTACCGTGGTCGATTTATTTTGTTGAATTTTTGGGCGACCTGGTGTTCGCCGTGTCTGAAAGAAATGCCGGATTTTGAGAAGGCATATCAGCAAATGGGGCAGGAAAAATTGATCGTGCTGGCAGTTGGAATGGGAGAAGACACGAAAAAAATCAGCAAGTTTGCTGAGAAATACGGTTTCACGTTCCCTATGGTAGCAGATCCAAAGCTGGAAATTACCAACTTGTACGGCGTCAAAAACATTCCTGTTACTTACCTGATTGATCCGGAAGGAGTAGTTTTGGGAAGAGCATTAGGTATTCGGGATTGGGCAAATCCGGATTTCCTCGCCTTTATAAAATCCCAACTTAAATAAACAAAAACAACACGAAATTTTGCAGATTTGCTGTTGAGAATCTGTCAGTAAAAATAACTGAAATTATTGGTTCTTGCATTGATTTTCTGTGGTAAATTCAGTATAATTCTTGAAATAGAGTTTTTTCTTGAAATTATACAAACAGATTATGGCAGGCACTAATCCTTATATTGAGAAAGCGGAATTTGAATTACCTCTTCAAAACTATGATGTAACCTTTCTGCCAATGCAGAAAAAGGTGGCTGTTTTATCTGAAAAAATTACAACTAAATCTGACGGACTTCCGGGTTCAATCCTCAATGTAGCCCTGGAAGCAGGTATCGATATGGACCATTCCTGCGGAGGTGTTTGTGCCTGTTCTACCTGCCATGTCATTGTACGACAGGGACTTGAAAGCTGTAACGAGGCTACTGATGATGAGGAGGATATGCTGGATTTAGCACCCGGACTTGAACCTCAGTCACGTCTTGCCTGTCAATGCGTGCCTAATGGTACCCAGGCTCTCATTATTGAAATACCGGAATGGAACCGAAACCTGGTCAGTGAAGACCACTGACACTGGAGAAACTATGATAACACTTACAGAAAATGCGGCAAAGGAAATTCAGAAAATCATGCTGGAAAATGAATTGGCAGAAAACGTTTGTGTAAGGGTAGGGGTTAAAGGCGGAGGTTGTTCCGGATTTACCTATACACTGGATTTCGATTCAAAAAAGACAAAATTTGATTTAGAGTTTGAATCACAAAATTTAACAATTCTGGTCGATAAAAAAAGCCATCTATACATCAAGGATACAGAAATAGACTGGAGCTACAGTTTGATGGATCGTGGGCTTAAATTCAACAATCCATCAGCCAAAGGTTCATGTGGCTGCAAAACTTCATTTATGTTTGAACCACCGGAACAGGAAGAAGATTTTAAACCAAGTTGGATGTAAATTTAATACAGGAGGATTTATGAGTTTAGCTGGAGGTCAGAAAACTATTGAAGAACAAATCAAGGAGGCAATTGAAAAATCTGTTGCAGACTCAACTGCTGAAGTGGGCGGGGACGGACGGCATTTTGAAATCCAGGTAATTTCACCTGTCTTTGAGGGAAAACGTACCCTCGAGAAACAGCGGATTGTCTATGCAGCTCTCAATGACCTGATGTCTGGAAGTAATGCTCCGGTTCATGCGATTGCCCGCCTAGAAACTCTAGTGCCTGAATAATTTCGGATACACTTGTAGCTATTCAAACTTTGTTGAACATGAAAATTGAAGAAAAACAAGTAACTTTCCCGAAGACTTTATCAGTCAAATATGCAGGTAAAATTGTTGAAGAAACAGCTACTCATCTGACTCTTGAGGGCGAGGATGAAGATTCGTACCTAAAAATTTTTACACCTTTTCGAGGGGTTGCCAAACTGCTGCTGTTTGAAAATGATAAGTGGGTGGATGCAGAGAACTCATCTGCAGTTTCCAATTTTGATTTTTCTTCACTCGGACTGGGAGATCTTTCAACTTTATCTGCCGGAGATGAAGCAGACTCTTCGGGAACAAAAAAATGACTCTAGTTGATGAATTGATAAAAAGCAAAAAACTGCGTAAAAGTATTTAACCACAGAGGGACAGAGAACACACTGAACTGTTTATATTTTATACTCCCAGAGTCCTCTGTGACCCCATGGTGTCGGTTTTTACGATACTGAGCTATTTTCGAAACCACCTTATTTTTTAGCACCCAAATAGAAAATTACAATGAGTGAAACAAAAATTACTGACGGACTTCCGGAAATTCAAATCCAGACCGATCGTGGCAATATGACAATTGAAATGTTTGAAGACGATGCTCCAAACACGGTGGCCAACATGATTTCTTTGATCGAAAAAGGGTATTATGACGGACTTAATTTCCATCGTGTAATTCCGGATTTTATGATCCAGGGAGGTTGTCCGCAAGGTACCGGAACCGGTGGGCCCGGATATGAGTTTGATGATGAATGTACACCGGAACGTCGGCATGACAACGCTGGAATCCTTTCGATGGCCAACTCAGGTCCAGGAACCAACGGAAGCCAGTTTTTCATCACACACGGCCCCACCCCGCATCTGGACGGTAAGCATACTGTTTTTGGAAAAGTCACTGAAGGTTTGGAAGTTGTCAATGAAATTAAACAGGATGATGTGATGGAAAAAGTTTTGGTGCTTCAAAAACGCGATCATGTTTATGAAGTAGAAACCGTTTAAGGGCTGATGAAAATTAGACTGATCCTGAAAAATAAACTTCAAAATTAACTATTTTTGAACCATGAGCGAAACAATACTTGAAGCAGATATAGTCCACGAAATGCGTGACTCCTACATGGAGTATGCTATGAGCGTCATAGTTGGGCGTGCAATTCCGGATGTCCGTGACGGCTTAAAACCTGTTCACCGGCGTGTACTGTTTTCAATGAGTGAACAGGGTAACGATTTCAACAAACCTTACCGCAAATCTGCACGTGTAGTTGGCGATGTAATTGGTAAATATCATCCACATGGAGATACGGCGGTTTACGACACAATCGTTAGACTGACACAAAATTTTTCGATGAGATATCAGTTGATTGACGGACAGGGTAACTTTGGTTCAGTTGATGGTGATTCTCCTGCAGCAATGCGTTATACAGAAGTCCGCATGCGGAAAATCGCTCATGATATGCTGGCAGACCTGGAAAAAGACACAGTTGATTTTATTCCAAATTACGACGACTCCCTGGAAGAGCCGACAGTCCTCCCCTCGCGTATTCCAATTTTGCTGACCAATGGTTCAACCGGAATTGCAGTAGGTATGGCGAGCAACATTCCTCCGCATAATCTTAAGGAAGTGTTGAATGCGTTGTTGTTTTATATTGATCACCGCAACTCTGCCACAGTCCAGGAATTGATGGAATTTATTCCCGGCCCGGATTTTCCTACCGGAGGTACTATTATTGGTAAAAGTGGAATTTATGACGCCTACACAACAGGACGTGGAATCATCCGGATTCGCGCAAAAACACATTTTGAACAGACTAAAGATGGACGTGATCTGATCATTGTTGATGAACTGCCGTTCATGGTCAACAAGGCAAATTTGCTGGAAAAAATTGCGGAATTGGTGCGACACAAAAAAATTGAGGGAATTTCAGATTTACGGGACGAATCTGATCGCAAGGGAATGCGCATGTTTATTCAGCTAAAACGTGGTGAAACTCCGGATGTGGTTTTGAGTAATCTTTACAAACACACAGCACTGCAATCGAGTTTCGGGATCATTATGCTCTCCATTGTAGACAAGCAGCCCAAAATCCTGGCCTTGACGCAAATGCTGGAGTTTTTTCTGCAGCACCGTATTGAAGTAGTAACACGCCGGACACGTTATGAATTAAAACAGGCCGAAAACAGGATGCACCTGCTTGAGGGTTTGATGATTGCCCTGGAAAACCTGGATGCAGTGCTGAATATTATTCGAAAAGCTGAAAGCGGCGGTGTAGCAGAGGATGTTTTGATGGAAAGCTATGGTCTTTCCAAACGTCAGGCACATGGAATTCTCGATATGAAATTGCAGCGCTTAACCGGAATGGAGCAAGATAAAATTCGCACAGAACATGAAGATGTTGGCAAAGCCATTGAGGATTACAAGGATATCCTGGAAAAAGATGAGCGTGTCATCGAAATTATCCGCAAAGAGAGTATTGAAATTCGCGACAAATATGGAGACGAGCGCCGTACAGAAATTATTGAAGGTGACAGTTCAATACTGATTGAGGAACTGATCAATGAAGAAGACATGGTGGTCACTCTTTCCCGTGAAGGTTACATAAAGCGCAGTTCAGTCAGTGAGTACAGACTACAGCGCCGTGGCGGAAAAGGACGCCTGGGAATGGGTACGAAAGATGAAGATTTTGTTGAACAGATGTTTGTTGCCTCCACACATGATTTCCTTCTCTTTTTCACTGACAAAGGTCAGGTTTTCCGCAAAAAAGTTTTTGAACTTCCCCTGGCCGGACCAACCGGACGTGGAAAAGCGGCAATTAATTTGCTGCCTTTAAGGGAGGGTGAATCAATTTGTTCCTGTCTTAATGTTCCTAAAGAAGCAGAAAATAAATATATTTTCCTTTGCACAGAAGGAGGTGTAGCCAAAAAAACACCAATGCTGGATTGCGCAAAAATCCGAGTTACCGGTTTGCGTGTAATTACTCTCGACGAGGGAGATTCAGTGATTTCTGTTCAGCTAACAGATGGAAATCAAGAATTGTTTTTTGCCACACGTGACGGTATGGGATTGCGCGTTAATGAGTCAACTTTACGTGCCATGGGGCGGCAGGCGCGTGGTGTGAGAGGCGTCAAACTTCGCAAAGGAGACAGGGTGGTTTCTGCACTGGCACTTTCCGGTACAGGTGAACTGCTGACGGTTACAGAAGGTGGTTACGGCAAAAAAACGCCGATAGTAGATTACACTCTTGCAAAAAACAGGGGCAACTTTGGAATGCGTACAATCCGGATTACTGATACAAATGGTCCGGTAGTGAATGTACTGGAAGTTGAAGAGCATTTTCAGCTTTTTCTGATCACTCAGCTTGGAAAATTGATCCGGATTCCTGTTGAAAATATCCGTACCATCGGCCGTGTTACGCAGGGTAATCGTCTGATCCGCCTTGAGACGGATGAACAGGTGATCGGCATTGCTCCGGTGATTGAGGATGAGGATGGTGACGAGGTTGAGGTCAAAGAGGAAAATTCAACAGACTCAACAACCGTCTCAGTGACTGAAACTGCTCAGGAAAACTTGGTGGAAGAAAACATTCCAGAGGAACCACAAGACCCTTCTGACTCCGACGAACCTTCCGATTCATGACTGCTTTTCTATAGTGGCTCATTTTCTGCATTTGTAAGTTGGTGTCTCTACCACCGTAGTGCTGGTGTGAGACTCCACATGCACCTTTTTCCACTGCAATTTCATGAAGCAGTTTTTCCTTTTATTAGTACTCAGTCTGCTGTTTTTATTTCCAACAGCAGGGTTATCTCTCTCCGTAAGTTCCGGTCATATGCTTGACCGCTTCGAATTGATTCCGGATGAGAAAACGCCATTTCTGACCTTTAAAGGTTTTTTCGATCCAGGACAATTTCCTCATATCCAGATTTCTCCAAGAAATTCCAAGACCGAAACTTCCGTTCTTCTGCCCAACACATTGATCAACAGCATTCTCCTGCCGGAACGGGAAGTAACTTCCTTTTCAGAGGAGGGTATCCTGGAGAAAATGCTACTTGAGGAGAAAATCACAAAAAAAGAAAATGGGGAAATAGAGTTCCAGGTAACCCTCACTATTTCAAGTACTGAAGAACATATTCTGGTGCTGGATACAGAAAAATCAGATTCACGTCATTTAACATTTGCCTTGCGAAAGCCCGTAAAAAAAGAAACCACAAATGCTCAAGAACAGCAGAAAGTGGAAAGTATAATAATTGATTTGGCACCGCCTGCGATTAGTCCCCGAGAGGAGATGCTTTTGCATCCTGTGACCGCACTGATGTCGTACCGCCGTGTTGTTCAACTGAATCTTACGATACTGAACGCTTCTCCTCATCCGGACTCGGCACAGCGTCTTGCAGTACTGTTGGACCGTCAACAGAAACGTACGATTGAAAAACGGATTGGAATGAAGTTAAAAATCGTTAACATATCTTCGGTCCGTGAACAGACAATCCTGCCCAAAACTAAAATTTACTTTCATGCAAACATGATGAGAGAGGCCTTAATTTTGGCGCAGATTTTACCGGGAGAACAGGTGATTGAACCAATGCCGGAGAGTAGAATAAGTAAACTGGCAACCGATGTAGAAATTTATGTGGGAAAGAATTTTGAATAAAAAAATATACTTCATCTCTCTTGCGTTGGCCCTGTTTGTGACCGGTTTCAATCTGCCGGCATTTGCCTTTCCGGAATATACGTCACGGCAAAAAGCACTCAAACTGGCAAGTGTGCTGGATAATGGATATTTCAAATCCATCAAAATTTCTTCTGTTTTTGTCAAAAACAGAGGTAAAGACGACTATTATCTGCAGGCAATTCTTGATGACGGTTCCAGCCGAAAATGGTTGATAAATCGTATTCGCGAATGGGCACAGACTGATGAACTGATTCTCAGTAAAAATCGTGCACTTGTCTTTCCTACACCGGAAAGTACAGATTTTGGAGTACTTGACAAGAATAAGTTTTACCGCATCATTTTAAACTCAACTGCCTTTGTCAAAACATTTGGCAAACATGACATCCTGGACGGCAAGAGCCTTGTTTTGGGAATTCGCCGCTTTCGCATTCTACAGGCAGAAGATAGTAAATACATGAAAACCGATAAATTTGGTGATCGCTACCGTTATGTTTTGGAATTAGAGAACGGTTCACGGGAATTCTTCACTTACAGTGATGCTTTCCTGTTTCTCCAGCGCACCGCATTATTAGAGAAGGCTCCGGAAAATGTCAGTGTTTTACGAAAAACTTTTAAGGTCCGCGAACTGAAAAAAATCCCGCTGCAAATTGAAGATGAGTTACGTGAAATTAGTCGCTTTGGAATTGAGGTGGTTTTTGATGGACCAATTTTAATGAGTCCTGACCGATTTCCGTTTCAGGTTGTTGAACAGAAAATGAGGGATCCTGAGACAGGAAGATACAAGGCTCAGTTTTTCCTGCAGATTATTTTTCCAAACTCCGAAAAAATCCGTGAGATTCCTGGATTTAATAATCATGAGTATTTACGTTATGTGGAAATTGATACCGATGTGGAGCACCAGAAAAGAGTAATTCTGAGTGCAATGGTAAATCCGAATGCACTGGATTTGCCTCCGTACATTGAGGTTACAGACAGAAACTCGGTTGTGGTGAATTTTTTCAGTTCAACAGACCAGAGTTTGATACAGCCCCCTGACTTACTGGCATCACACTCTGCAGGAGAATTACCGCGCTCAGTTTTCACTCCGGATCAACTTGAGACAGAATTTGAGACACACTACATGGAGGCCGTCGGTCTGATCCGCACCGCACAGAATGAGATGAATATGAGCGTCAAGATTGAAACCTATTTTAAAGCCCTGGACACTTTGAAAAAAGCTGCACTCACAGCAGAGTTTGACATCCAGATAGCGCAAGCCCTGAACCAGCGTGATATTCTGCTGCTGACAATGCCTAAGCTGATTATTCGAAATGTGCAGATGACAATTCTGGCACTTCAGCTTGATGATCTAAACATAAAACCTGATCCTGTTTTGACTGTTAAACTGCTAAAGCAATTAAACCATGCGGAGAACTATGCTTCTACGCAGGATCAACGACAGAAAATTGCCTCCTTGCAAAGCATTTTACGCTGAGCAAACTACAGACTCCTCCATTGCCATTTTTAAGCTGCTGTGTTAGACTGTGCAGACAGTCGAGGTGTGGCGCAGTCTGGTAGCGTGCTTCGTTCGGGACGAAGAGGCCGGAGGTTCAAATCCTCTCACCTCGACCATTTACTTGGACTCCAACTAAGATAATCCCCTGTAATAATTAGTTTTTTAGTCTCTCTTTCAAAATCAAAATCCCATTGTATTGAACCTTTTGGACTAAAAGTGTCCATTTAGTCACACTTTTTCATAAAGGTTCATATGAAACAACCCCATTTAGTATTAAGAAAATCTGGTTCAAAGAAATATTTTCACTTTCGTGGTCGTGTTCCAAAAGAC
>OFJD01000005.1_pt1 | contig 23889 bp, 16 predicted proteins | sample 1540201 | NCBI WGS metagenome assembly OFJD01 (sample SAMEA104347394, study PRJEB22522) | marine metagenome | biome: marine biome; feature: marine water body; material: seawater | collected 2015-09-01T00:00:00Z | depth 229 m
AATTGATCAAATCCCTGCCACCTGCAGTGTCTCGATAACTATATATAACATTCATGAATTTTGAATCATTGAATTTTTGGTAACTATCCTGACTATATCCACGTTGGAATGACCATTGGAGCCATTGGACTCGATTATATGGTGTATTTGCATGCACGTAAAACCCTCGAAAGCGTAATAGTGGCTCAAAATTCATGCCCATTTCTTTATGAGTAGGAACATCACCAAAAACAGATGGTCGTTCGTTAAAAATGGTCAGGATTGGCTTGAATTTGTCTGCGTCAAGGAACTTCCTGACATCACCGGGTTGCTCGAACAGAGCATCAACCTGTCCTCCTAGAAGTGCACCGTAACGGGGCGCACCCTTATCAAAGGAAATCTGTTGAATTTTCATACCCGCACTTTCTGTGATGAATTTCATCGTTACCCGCTCCATAGAACCTTCCTTGGAAACATTGGCAATGGTTGACTTACCATTTTTACCTTTGACAAATTTTACAAATGAGGACCAGTCATTATAACGTGTCTCATTGGTACGGATATAAATCTGTGAGAAAGTCACTTGGGAAATAACAAGTGGTACCAGGTCCACTCCCGGATGTGGCCTGCTTGAATCCAACGCATGGGCAGATGATGCATCATCAATATGCTCAAGGACTGTATACCCGTTTGCTGGAGCAGACATATATGCCGTCATTCCAACTGTGCCTGAACCACCTGGCTTGTGGTCACGGTTAATGCTGACACCTGAATGACCAGTTACTGCTCCAGCCATAGCTGCTGCTATCTGACCTGAACCACCTCCAGGACCATATGGGACAATCATGGTCAATGCTCGACTAGGGAAACCTGATGGTTTAGCCATGCTGGTTCTCTTTTCCTTGCATTCAAATGAACTGGCGGCACTGGCCATAAATAATCCTATCATTGTAGCAAAACCAAATTTAGCCAGTTTTTTTGCTTTTATTTTATTCATATGAACCTCCACTAAATATTATAAACATTATCACACTATGTGATAATTTCATCCGTATATTTATCAAAATTTAAATTAATGTCAAGAAAAAAACATTAGGACACGACATTAACTTAATTTATATTAAATCTTGAAAAATGAGATCAACTAGTTGAGTTTAAGACATATTCGATTAACAAAGTGCAAAAGGTGTAAGTGCTCCTGAGACTCACAGTTGAGTTTGTTTCCTAAAGTTTTTGTTGAAAATATTCTGGACGTAGCACCAAAGTTTAACTTGAGGAATTTCTCAACAATCTCGAACATATAATTTTAAATTTCTAATGTCGCTTCTCTGCAAGCTAAGTTATCCTAGGCCACCTCGAAAGCAAAAAATGACTCTAACCTCTGTTGAAACTGTTGTTGGTAAAGCACAAACGGCACAAGCTGAAATTGAAACGACCAGCCAAAAAACTGTTGACGAATTAATCACAGGATTGGCTTGGGCAATTCTTGAGCCGAAAACGAACCGCTCACTTGCGGAACAGGCTGTTCGAGATACTGGGCTTGGAAATGCAGATGACAAAATAATCAAGAATCACCGCAAGACGCTGGGACTTTTGCGGGATTTGAAACACGCACCTTCCTGTGGAATCGTCAGTAAACATCCTGAACTAGGCTTGGTAGAAATTGCACGTCCCGTCGGTGTCGTGGGAGCAGTTACTCCCTCAACCAATCCCATAGCCACTCCGCTAAACAAAACTCTTAACGCTATCAAAGGCCGAAATGCAATTATACTCTCACCCTCGCCAAAGGGTGACGATGTTTGTCAACGAGTTGTGGATTTGCTGCAAGATGTTTTACGCAGTTTGGGGCATCCGGAAAACCTCATCCAGAAACTCCCTTCACCGGTCAGCAAAGAAGCGACTCATGAATTAATGCAATTGGTTGATCTTGTGGTGGTTACAGGTTCACAAAACAATGTCCGCGCTTCCTACCGAAGTGGTACACCGTCTATTGGAGTGGGCGCAGGCAATGTTTCATCAATCATAGATGAAACAGCTAATCTAGTTTCTGCCGCGAGAAAAATCACTGCTTCCAAAACATTTGACAACGCTACCAGTTGTTCTTCTGAAAACAGCGTGGTGATTGTAGAGGATGTCTATGACAAAGCAATAGCAGCTCTGGAAACCGAGGGCGGTACTCTTCTGAGTCTGGAAGAAACACAAAAACTGCAAAACACTTTGTGGATTCAGGGCAGGCTCAATCCGGATTTAATCGCAAAGTCGGCTCCGGAAATTGCGGAAGCAATTGGACTTCAACGTGTAGAAATGAATAATGTCAAAATGCTAATGGTCGAAGAAACGGGAACGGGGTACGAATTCCCATTTTCAGGCGAAAAACTGTGCCCGGTGTTAACCGTGTATCGTGCCTCAAATTTTGAAACTGCATGTGAAAAAGTCCGGGAAATTTATGATTTTCAGGGCAAGGGGCATTCAGTGGGACTACACTCAACAGACGAATCACGGCCTCTGCAAATAGGGTTGAATCTTCCTGCTTGCCGTGTGATTGTAAACCAGGCACATTGTTTTGCCACCGGAGGCAGTTTCGATAACGGATTGCCGTTTTCACTCTCAATGGGCTGCGGTACATGGGGCGGTAATTCCATAAGTGAAAATCTCAACTATCGGCATTATCTGAACATTGTTAGCATTGTACGTCCAATTCCTCCTGTTGAACCTAGTGATGAAGATATATTTGGAGAGTATTGGGCCAAACACGGACGTTGAAATCACAAATAAAAACATCTAAACATAAAAACCCAAACCACTGAAAATATGGATCTCACAGGCCACACGATTCGCAGTTTGATTGATCAGCATGCAGAAAAAACTCCGGATCAGACCTACGTGATCTATCCAGACACCGGAATCAGCCATACCTGGAGTGAATTTCAAGCAAGAGTGCAATCGATTGCACGGTATCTAAAGAACATGGATTTTCCTCCGAATGTTCCGGTTGCAGGTTTGCTCGGTAACGGGCAAGCTGCACTGGAATTATTTTTGGGTGGAATGTACGGTGGTTTTCAGGTTCTCCTGGCAAATCCACTGGCCGGAGCTGATATTCTGGCATATGTTCTGGAACATTCTGAATCTACTAATCTTTTTGTTGATCAACAGCATCATGAATTAGCGAAGCAGGCACTATCTCAACTTGCAGACAAACCTCAACTGATTCCAATTCAAGCTGACAACAGCACTGATTCAGAGTGGATTGGTTCGAACGAAGAATTATCAACGCCAATGCCTTGTCCGGAAGATGTTGCGCTGTTAATTTACACTTCCGGAACTACAGGTAAACCGAAAGGCGTGATTCACACGCATGAGAGTTTGCTTCAGGGAGGATGGAATACAGTTGTTGCCCACGAGTTGTCTCCGGAAGACAATAGTTTATGTGTTTTACCGCTTTGTCACATAAACGCTCAAGCAGTTTCTGTGATGGGAACTCTCGTCAGCGGTTCCGGACTTGTCTTGCCTGACCGCTTTCAAGTCTCAAAATTTTGGTCTTGGATGGTTGATGAAAAATGCTCATGGTTCAGCGCAGTGCCTACGATCTTTTCCTATTTGTTGAATGCAGAGGAAGACGCGCAACTAAAAGCTAATCTAAAAAAAGTGCGTTTCGGACGTTCTGCTTCGGCAGCCCTGCCGCCTGCTCTGCAAAAAGCATTTGAAGCAAGGTTTGGACTGAGCATAGTTGAAACGATGGGAATCACGGAAACAGCGGCTCCACTGCTTTCAAACCCACTTGATCCAACAAAGCACAAACATGGCTCTTCCGGAATTGCCTACGGGAATGAAGTGAGAGTTGCGGACGCTGAAGGAAAAGTCGTTTGTACAGGTGAAGAAAACGAGGTTCAAGTAAAAGGCCGGAATGTAATGCAGGGATATTTCAAAAATACGCAAGCCACCAGAGAAGCATTCACACCAGACGGTTGGTATCGTACTGGAGATCTTGGAAAAATGGATGAAGATGGATATGTTTTTATTACCGGACGCCTCAAGGAACTTATTATTAAAGGTGGTGAAAATATAGCTCCCCGAGAAATTGATGATGTGCTTTACAGACACTCAAGCGTTTTGGAGGCAGCAGCTTTTCCGCTTCCGGATGCGGATTACGGACAAACAGTTGCCGCTGCAATTGCTACTCGACCGGGTGAGGAAGTAACTGAATCAGCTCTAAGACAATTGTGTTTGGATGCGATGGGAGCATACCGTGCGCCTTCTAAGTACTTTTTTCTCGACGAACTCCCCAAAGGACCTTCTGGTAAAATTCAACGCCTCAAACTTACTGAACGTTTCACCAACTAAACCACACCCCGCTCTGAGATTTGAATCTTATATAATGAAAGATTCGTATTTCTTGAAAGTGATCCTGTGAATATGTTAGGATTTTTCGAGTTCAGAACGCATAGTTTTAATTTCGGGAATATCTCAAGCTTTTACAGTAGCAAAATGAGCAGGCTTGTACTCTTCTTTGCGGATTCCATATTTACTGAGAAGTTTGTGAAGCTGCCGGGTTGTAATGCCCGCAGTTTCTGAAGCCCGGTTGATGCGTCCCTGATGTTTGGTCATCACTTCCTTGAGATACTGCCGTTCGAGGTAATCCAGACTTTTACGACGAACTTCAGCAAGAGGAAGGGAAATATCCAATTCAACTTCTGCAGTGTTGTTTATGTCTGTGAACAACTCCTGCGGAAAACTTTCCGGCCTGAGAACTGAAGTCGTTTCAAGAATATAAGCACGTTCGATTATATTTTCCAATTCTCGAATATTTCCCGGCCATGAATATTCCTGAAGAGCCTTTACCACAACAGGATCTGCACTCTGTATTTCTTTAAAATAAAGTTTGTTGAACCAGTCAATCAGATAATCAACCCAATCCGGAATGTCTTCTGAGCGTTGCTGAAGTGAAGGAATTTCAAGAGGGAATACACTGAGGCGATAATAAAGATCCTTGCGGAAAAGGCCCTCATCACAAAGTTGCTGCAAGTCTGAATTTGAAGCAGCAATCACACGAACATCCGCTTCAATTGGTGATTCTCCACCAACACGCTGAAAAACACGTTCCTGCAAAACCTGCAGCAGTTTTATCTGCATGGTTCCGGAAATTGTATTAATCTCATCCAGAAAAATGGTCCCTTTCTGAGCTTTATCAAAACGCCCCAGTTTACGTTTTGCGGCACCGGTAAAGGCCCCTTTTTCATAACCGAACAACTCACTTTCAACCAGAGTCTCAGGCAATGCACCGCAATGTACATGGACAAATGCTTCATCTTTGCGACTGCTGTGCTGGTGAATCAGTTTTGCCACCATGCCTTTACCGACTCCGGTATCCCCCAAAAGCAGCACTGTAGTTTTTGTTGGTGCTACAGACTTAACCTTTTCATAGGTCTGAAGCATTCGAGAGCTTCTGGTATGAACTTCTCTCAGTACATCTTCATTCCAAAAATTTTCCTGTACTGAATCTGTTTCAGTCAGTGGCCTCCTACTTTGATTAGACACAAACTCACCAGTCTATATTTGTTTATTTTACCAGCTGTGTTTTAGTTTCAGGTAACAACATGTGAAAGAGCTTCATTCTCAGCAACAACCCAGCCCAGCCCCAGTGATTCCATCTTTTTTAGTGAAGGATGGCCTGTCTTTACATCCCAATCGCACAACCGATAATAATCTTCCAGTGCCGCTTCCCACTCTTTTTCGTCCAGGACATAACCATCTGACCTGCCGCCTTCAAGTGGACGTTTGAACATCTTTTTAGGCAGTGTGTCTGATTCACGGCCTATTCCTTCTCGTGAGTTAAAAGCCCGCAGCATATTGAGGCGACGTTCACCGACTGCTAATATTTCTGTTATATCTGTATCCCAACCTGTAACAGCGTTGACTAACTCAACCAGTTGATTGGCATCATAAAGTTGAAAAGAAGCTCCAAATATAAAAGCGCAGACTGAGAGACTGTCAACGGCACTGCTTAAATGCTGAGTAACCATCGCAAAGCGCATCATTTCTTCATTCAGCGCTAATTTCTCCTGAGGATTTGTCAGGCCGATCTGTTCCATACGTTCCGGATAAGCCTTATATGCAGGGTCATGCTCACTTGATTCATGATCAGCACCAAAAGGATTAGCAGCATAAATGACACTCAGACTTCGTTTTACTTGCGGCATATGCGCAGGAGCTTCCTGCCCTTTGCTCGTAATTAAATATTCTTCAGTTCCACGTCCAATAATTTCTGAGGCTTTCTGTGAACCCTCAGCCAGTATTTTACCAAAGCCTTCGCGCTTAGCGATCATTTCTGTCATTTTAACCATGGCTTCTGCACTTCCATAATTCAGTTCAATTCCTCCTGTATCTTCTGAAGTTAATTTCCCTTCTGCCCAGCATTCCATAGCCCAGGAAATTGTAGCTCCACAGGAGATAGTATCCATTCCGTACATGTTGCACAGTGCATTTGCATGAATTATTGCATCCATATTACTAATACCGCAATAACTACCAAAGGTGGCAAGCGTTTCGTATTCAGGACCACCGTATTTTGCATCTGTTTTATATGGGCCTTCATCAATTTGAGAAACTCGTTTACATTTAATTTGACAACTGAAACATGTATCTCTTCCAAACCGATTCTGATCATCTTTTTCATGACCTCGAAGGTGTTCATTATAAAGTGTCCTTCCATTTATCTCTTCATGTTTATCAAAAGTTCCACTGTTGAAATTATAAGTTGGCAAGCCTCCAGATTTATTTTGAGGGCTAGTCACGTCAGGGGTTCCATACTTTCCAAAATCGTCCATACCCGTTGGCTCAAGAAGGGTTTTACCCAATTTTTGTAATTTCTTAAATCTTTCCGGATCAGCAATAGTAGGTTTCTGTTTACCTCTAACAACTACCGCTTTAAGATTTTTTGAACCCATAACGGCGCCCATTCCAGTACGGCCATTAGCTCGATTGCTCATGCTGATAAGTGCAGCAAATCGCACTAAATTTTCACCTGCAGGTCCAATTTGCAGAACTTCGATACGCTTATCCTCCAGCTCCTCTTTAAGTTTATCTTCAGCATCACCAGTGGTAAGTCCCCACAAATGGTTCGCATCCCTCAATTCTGCTTCACCATGATGCATCCACAAATAAACCGGTTTTGGAGATTTTCCCTTGATGATTACTGCATCAAATCCAGAAAACTTCATTTCAGCCGGAAAATATCCTCCACCCTGTGCATCTCCTATACAGCCTGTGAGTGGAGATTTTGCCACTGAAGTTAAACGGCTCTGTCCGGATATTGGAGTTCCTGTTACAACTCCTGTACACAAAGCGAGTACATTTTCAGGACTCAAGGCTTCAACTCCTGCAGGAGTTTCTTTGAGTACATAGTGCATTCCCATAGCACTCCCTCCCATGTAAGTCCGATAAAACTGTTCATTTGGTTCTTCAACTGTAATTTCACTAGCCGTTAAGTTGACATGCAGTATTTTTCCAGTGTAGCCGTAAGACATAAATTTTCTCCTATAGATTTTAGTAATTCTAAATTAAGCTCTACCCACCGCTGATTACAGTAAAGACAAGTACCTCGTCGCCTTCAGATAGAACATATTTCAATCCCTTTTCCTCATCTCCATTTACTGCAACAATGACCCTTCGCTTTATTTTAAGATGGCTCAACAAATCAGCAATTGTAGACTCATCTTTGAGATTCAAAACTGACTGACCCCGTTCTGAGTCTGGAAGGTAATCTTCCAATGAACCCATTAACTCAATATTAATTTTCACAATATAATTTCATTAAAACAGATTGATTTTGGTGCCCACCTGTTGGCTTTAATCATTAATTCCGCCCATGCAAAGGTACTTTAATTCCAGGTAGTCTTCAATACCATATTTAGAACCTTCGCGTCCTGTTCCGGATTCTTTCACTCCTCCGAAAGGAGCTGCTTCAGTAGAAATAATGCCTTCATTTATGCCGACGATTCCATATTCGAGACCCTCTGCGACCCTCCATATTCTGCCGATATCCCGGCTGTAAAAATAGGCGGCTAAACCGAATTCGGTATCATTAGCCATCTCCAAGGCCTCTTTTTCTGTCTCAAACTTGAAGATAGGTGCCATTGGCCCAAATGTTTCCTCTTTAGCAACCAGCATATCTCTGGTAACTCCAGAGAGTACAGTTGGTTCGTAAAATGTGCCACCAAGTTTGTGACGATGACCTCCTGTCATCAATTTAGCTCCTTTGGCCACAGCGTCCTTAACATGGCTTTCAATTTTTTTAACAGCCGCTTCGTTGATCAGCGGTCCTAGATCCGAACTCTCTTCAAAACCATCTGCAACTTTTAGATGTTTGGCTGCATCTGCGAATATTTTCGTAAATTTATCATAGACTTTACTTTGCACCATAATTCGGTTTGCACAGACACAGGTTTGACCTGCATTGCGGAATTTACTAGCCATTGCCCCAGCCACCGCCGCTTCAAGATCCGCATCGTCAAAAACGATAAATGGAGCATTTCCACCAAGTTCGAGCGCAAGTTTTTTCACTGTTCCAGAACACTGTTTCATCAGAAGCTTACCAACTCCAGTTGAACCAGTAAAAGTCAATTTCCGCACAATCGGATTTCCTGTAAATTCACTTCCGATTCCAATCGCATCTCCTGTAATTGTGCTCAAAATACCTGCAGGAACTCCTGCTCTTTCGGCAAGTTCACAAAGAGCGAATGCAGAAAAGGGAGTGTCTGGAGCAGGTTTAATGACCATTGGACATCCAGCAGCTAATGCTGGTGCAGCCTTTCGTGTAATCATAGCAGCCGGAAAATTCCATGGTGTAATGGCCACAGTAACTCCAATCGGCTGTTTGATAACGACAATCCGTTTATCTGTAGCATGTGAGGGAATTGTATCACCATATAAGCGCTTACCCTCTTCGCCATACCATTCAATAAAACTAGCCGCATAAGAAATTTCACCACGTGATTCTGTCAACGGTTTCCCTTGTTCTGCTGTCATCAAACGGGCGAGGTCCTCCTGATTTTCCATCATCAACTCATACCATCGGCGCATTATTACAGCTCGCTCTTTTGCTGTTTTGGAACGCCATTTCGGCCAGGCCGCATTTGCCGCCTCAATCGCACGTTTTGCTTCCGCTGCTCCACAGTTAGGGACAGTACCTAAAACTTCACCTGTGGAAGGATTAGTGATTACGGTAGTTTCCCCGCTGTCAGCATCCGACCATTTACCGTTTATATAGACCTGCTGACGAAACAAAGCGGCATCTTTCATTCCAATTGATTTTGTTGTTTCAGATGTACTAACCGGCATAGGCAACTCCTTTTCTCTATGAAATTATAAAATTCAACCTGTAGAATCTCTATTTTATTTTGAAAATAAAAAACACATTCTCCTTATAAACTGTATGAAACACAAGATTATATTGATTTGAGTTAAATAAAGTCTGTAATACTGTTTACACAATCTAATATAAACAATTTATATAAAAGTATAATCCTCTCTAAAGTCTCATTACTTGAAAGAAATAAATGATTGCTACTATCGAATTCTTTAAGATATTGAGGACAAATTAGCTTGTTCTTAATCTAATGATTTTTTCAAATCGAATCAAAGACTGATGAAATTATACAAACTAGTAGAGTATTCCGTAGTTTGTATTTGTTTAGAATAAGTGATAATTGCACTTGTTGGGCTTAGCTTCCATAGCAATGTTTGCCTTAACTAAATTTTTTTAGTTATAACCTTAGACGTGTGCTACACTTTATTTATTTTTAACTGTACCTGTAAGTAATGAATGATGCATTCATAAAAAGTGAAATTTGAAAAATACGTTATAAATAATATCAACAAGTTACATTTAATAAGAAATGCCAAAAAAGTTTTTTACGAGAACATCATAAATAACCGTCTAATAAAAAATCTGATACACTTACAGTCATTTCGACAGTATGGATAACACTTAATGATATTAGAAAGATTGCCTAGACAATATTTATCACCTTGCTCGAAAAGAAACGGTTTTAGGTCATTTTATATACCGCATCAAATATAACCATATTTTAGCAATTATGTTTTATATTACTACAAAGTGTATTAATATGGTTTATTTAAAAAGTATATCATTATAATACGATATGTTTCATAAATTTTCATAATATCTAACTATTCATAATATCCAATGAGTAATTTACAGCTCATCCAAGCCAAACTTGGGGACACGTCACTTGACATTGATGCAAGTGTACTTCTAATTTATCGTGCTGCCTGGACCAAAGACAATAGTGCAGACAGGATTACACGTGAAGCTGCCATGGCTAAATTATTTGCAACAGAAGCGACACCAACGTGTTATAGACGAAGCTATACAAATTTTTGGTGAATCCGGTGTGGTTTCCGGGTTCGCTGTTGAGCAACACTATCGGGAAATCCCTCCGCTCAGGATCTATGAAGGTGCTTCTGAGGTTCAAAAACTAATTATTGCCTCGCAGACACTCAAGGATAACTAATGCATGTTTTACTTTAAATAACCTGATTTTTCAATGCCATCTGCTGTTACTTCTCCTGAAGAAGATATTACTCTCCATTGTCCTTCTTGTGGTGAAAAAAAATTCTTATTTGTACCAATGTCCGGTAAAAACGGTGAGCGCTTTGTCCGGATTCACTGTCACAAATGTCAGGAGCATTTATTTTTTCAGAATCCGGAACTGCCCAATAATATAAAATCTCCTGAAGATATTTCCGAACAATGGCAAACTGAGCAAATTAATAATTTGCAACTTGAATGGGAGGAATGGTTTCGCTGGAAAAAAAGACACCTTGACAAAAGTTCCTCAAGAAAAACTCCACTATCCAAATATGCACAATGGTTTTTAGCCTTTCTACTTGGTGGTAGTACCTTATTTTTTGTTCTGGACCGTTGGCATCTTCTGGATCCACTTCTCGAAAATCCTGCGGCAAGACAGGAACTGATAACTGAATACGCAGAAAGTCTGCTGGAAGTTCCATGTTTTCCATCAATAATGAAAGTCAAAATCAGGACTGTGCCAATACGTTACACAAGGGAGCGACCGGTGCATAAAAATTGGATTCAGTATGGAGAAGCTGGTATATACTGGGGGGAAGAGCAAATCAAGATTCACCGTTCAAATTTCTGGTTTTTTGGCTGGCCCAAAAAAACACAATTATTAAACACCCTGATCCATGAGTTGCGACACCGGAGCAGTCCTGGACTGGGTCATAACTTAAAATTTTTCAACCTGGTTGAACGCGACACCAGTTGCGTCCTGGAATACTGGTAGGACTTACAGAATAAACCGCTTAAATTAAGGGCAGATCTCTTGCTGTAATTGGCATTAACGAGTTTTCGACTTATATCATAATTCTGGCCACTGTCATACATTGTTTGTAGTCAACCGTGTCTCAAGTCCGTTCAAAATTTAACGTCTAAAAACAAATTTTCTTTTCCAAATTGCTGGATTTTACTGAAAATTTACTCTTATACAAACAGCTGTTATTTCTGTATCATCCAGAAACAGAGAATTCCTGTGTTTTTTGTTGACACTTGATACATTTTTCTTTAGAATCTTTTCTTTTACTTTTCGTTTATTCAAGACTTTCTTGAATAACAAAATATTTTAACCTAAATTTAGGAGGTAAGATGAGGCTGGGTATTTTGGGGACACTGTCTATTGGTATACTGCTGGCTGGTCAGGTTGCGTTGGCTGAAACAGTTAAAATTGGATTTGTGACCACACTCACAGGAGGTGCAGGTGCAATTGGGAATGATATGCGGGACGCAGTAGAACTGGCACTGGACCATTTGGGTCGTAAAATGGGAAATTCAGATGTTAAAATGTTTTATGAAGACGACACTTTCAAGCCGGCTGTCGGTAAACAGAAAACAGAAAAATTAGTTAAAAAAGATAAAGTTCATTTTGTCACAGGTTACATTTGGAGCCACGTATTAATGGCTTCCCGGAATTCGGTAGTAGGAAAAGGACCTTTTATGATTACCTCCAATGCAGGACCGGGTCCAGTGGCAGGCAAACTCTGCCACGAAGATTTTTTCTCAACGTCCTGGCAGAATGACCAAACCACAATGGCTATGGGGGAGGTATTAAACCAGCTTGGTATCAAGAACCTTTACATCATGGCACCAAATTATGCTGCAGGCAAAGGAATGGTTGCTGGTGTAAGCCGAACTTTTAAAGGTAATATCGTTGGGAAAGACATGACCAAGTTTCCGGCACAACTTGATTTTTCTGCAGAACTGGCAAAAATACGTGCAGCTAAACCAGATGCAGTGTTCGTTTTTTATCCAGGAAAGCATGGAATACAGTTTTTCAAACAATTTTCTCAAGCGGGATTGAAAGGAACAATCCCACTCTACTCAGCTTTTACTGTTGACTCATTGAGCCTTCCTCGTTTGAAGGATTTGGCTGAGGGAAGTTTGATGACACAGTTCTGGGCTCCAGACTTGGATAATGCGGTTAACAAACGTTTTGTTGCCGATTATCGAAAAAAGACCGGACGCTATCCGACTTTCTATGCAGCACAGTCTTATGACACTATCATGCTGATTAACAGTGCTGTAACAGCAGTTGGTGGTAATATGTCAAACAAAGATGGAATGCGGACTGCCATGCGAAAAGCTAATTTTCCATCAGTACGCGGTCCGTTTAAATATGGAAATAACCATTTCCCAATTCAGAATTTCTACCTGCGAAAAGTAATTAAGGATGCGGAAGGGAATTACACCACAACTATCATAAAAACAGTTTACACCGACCACCAGGATCCTTACGCAAAAGATTGTAAGATGTCCTGGTAGTTTGTTTCTTTCCAGTTGGAGGAGGTACTTGTGTTCCTCCTCCTCTCCGTCTTTCCTTCCACACTGTCACAACACTAGTAAAAGGTTCTGGTGAACTGGACCCTGCTTTTGGAGCAAACCCTGAACGGGTTTCAATTTGGAATTTTACTATTTCTACTGGCAGCAGGCCTGACCCTGATCTTTGGCATCATGGACCTGATCAACCTCGCACACGGGTCGCTCTACATGATGGGGGCCTATTTCGCAGCAACTTTCATAAAATGGACAGGTTCATTTCTCCTGGGCGCTATTTTGGCTATTCCTGCCTGTATGGCTTTTGGCATGATCGTAGAAATGATTGCACTACGTACACTTTACACCCGCAATCATCTAGATCAGGTTTTGGCTACATTCGGACTTATCCTTTTTTTCAATGAATTTGTCAGACTCCTTTGGGGACCAATCGGTTTAGACATTCCACTTCCAGAAGTACTAAACGGCAGCGTAGAGCTCTTCCTGGGAATTCGTTATCCTGCTTTCCGGCTGGTCATCATTGCAGTTGGAATCCTGGTTGCTTTTTTACTCTACCTGCTTGTATCACGTACAAAACTGGGCATGTTGATTCGTGCTGGAGCAAGTAATCGGCAGATGGTAGGTGCACTGGGAGTTAACATCAATTTACTATATACTTTTGTTTTTGGTCTGGGAGCTGCGCTGGCTGGTTTAGCAGGTTTAATGGCAGGACCAATCATGACTGTTGAAATTGGAATGGGTGAAGGAATTTTAATCATTACTTTAGTTGTGATTGTAATTGGGGGAGTCGGTTCCATCAAGGGTGCCTTTGTTGCTGCTTTGTTGGTGGGTTTGATTGATACTGTCGGCCGCTCCTTTCTTCCCGATATCTTAGGAATATTTTTTTCCAATGATGTGGCCGATACTGCAGCTCCCGCTATTTCCTCTATGTTGATCTACCTCTTGATGGCACTAATTCTGGCCTTCAAACCTCAGGGACTTTTTCCACCAAGAGGTACCTAGATGAAATGGTCTCCACGAATAATTTTTATAGTTATTTTAATGCTTGGTTTAGGTGTTGTTCCACTGCTTGCAGACTATTTTGGTGAGCCGTTTTACACAGTAATGTTTTCCAGGATGCTTATTCTTTCGATTGGTGCAGTCAGCCTGAATTTGATTTTGGGTTTCGGAGGAATGGTCAGCTTTGGACATGCAGTTTATTTAGGAATAGGTTCATATATGGTTGGCATTGGAACCATGCATGCCGTTGAGGATGGAATTGAATGGATGGCTAATGGTTTCCTTCAAATTGCACTTGCAATTGTGTTTTCAGCCCTGGCAGGGTTGGTGATAGGAGCAATTTCACTCCGGACTCGTGGAGTATATTTCATTATGATTACACTGGCCTTTTCGCAGATGTTGTATTACGTGGCAGTAGGTAACGAAAAATACGGCGGGGATGACGGTTTAAGTCTATACATGCGAAGTGACTTTAATGGTTTGATTGATATTTCAAATGATAATTCACTCTATTATCTTAACTTTGTCTTTCTGCTGCTCAGTTTGTATCTTTCACACAGGTTAATTAACTCTCGTTTTGGAATGGTGATTCGTGGAGCAAAATCAAATGAACAACGTATGCGTGCCATTGGCTTCCCAGTTTTCCGATATCAGCTTGTCGCTTTCGTGATTGCAGGAACAATTTGTGGAATAGCTGGTGTTTTATCTGCTAACCAGACTGAATTTGTTAATCCGTCTGTTATGCATTGGACCCATTCCGGAGAATTGATCATCATGACAGTTTTGGGGGGATTGGGAACTCTTTTTGGCCCTGTAATTGGTGCAGTTGCTTTCCTTTTTTTGGAGGAATTTCTTTCTGGAATCACAGAATATTGGCAATTATTTTTTGGTCCCATGCTGGTTCTGGTTGTCATTTTTGCACGTGGCGGAATAGACGGAATGCTTGTGGGACTTGATCAATGGTGGAGCAGAAACTCTCCTGTTAAGAATGAAGAGGTTGATTAAAATGTTAAAAGTAGACTCACTTTTCAAATCCTTTGGTGCTTTATTGGCTACAGACAACCTCTCGTTTCAAGTAAAGAAGGGGGAAATACATGCTATAATAGGTCCAAATGGTGCGGGAAAAACTACTCTGATTGGTCAATTGACTGGAGAAATTGAATCTGATTCCGGAAGCATTTTGTTTGATGGAAACAATATTTCGGGAGTCCCTGTACATCTTCGTTCAGCACACGGTCTGGCCCGCTCCTTTCAGATAACCAATATTTTTCATGACATGTCAACTTGGGATAATGTTGCACTTGCGGTTCAGGCTCATGCCGGACATTCTTTCCATTTTTGGAAAAACGCCAGTAAAGAAAGGGAGCTTCGACAGCCAGCACTAGAATTTTTAGCTATGGTCGGTTTGGAAAATCGGGCAGGATTTATAGCCGGACTGCTTTCTCATGGGGAACACCGTCAGTTGGAAATTGCAATGGCTCTGGCAACAAATCCCAAAATGTTACTGTTAGATGAGCCAATGGCAGGAATGGGACCCAAAGAATCTCTGGCAATGGTTGACATTCTTATTAAATTGAAACATAAACTTACGATTCTGTTGATTGAACATGATATGGATGTTGTATTCACACTGGCAGACAGAATCACTGTTCTGGTCAATGGCAGAGGAATTGCGACTGATACTCCTGATGCAATCCGGAAAAATCCGGAAGTCATAGCAGCTTACCTTGGAGAGGAGAGTTATCATGCTTGAACTTAAACACCTGGAAACCTCTTATGGACAAAGCCAGGTGCTGTTTGGAGTGGATCTACAGGTGAATGAGGGAGAAGTAGTAACTTTACTGGGACGTAATGGAATGGGTAAAACGACTACAATTAATTCAATTATGGGTTTGGTTAGAGCTCGTTCCGGAGAAATCAAATTTGAAGGCAGTCAAATACGAGAATGGCCTGCACACCGTGTAGCTCAATCCGGAATGGGATTGGTACCGGAAGGGCGTCAAATTTTTCCCAATTTGAACGTAATTGAAAACTTAATCGCAACTTCAGCAAATCGTTTCAAGAATAAGAAACCATGGACACTGGATCGTGTCTTCAATCTGTTTCCGAGTCTGCTGGAACGTGCTAAAAACATGGGAAACCAGCTTTCAGGTGGAGAACAGCAAATGCTGGCCATCGGCAGAGCTTTAATGACAAATCCCCGCCTCTTGATTTTGGATGAAGCCACAGAAGGTTTAGCTCCGTTAGTTAAAATGGAAATTTGGGAATGCCTGAATGGCTTAAAGACTTCAGGTCAGTCGATTCTTGTCGTGGATAAAAACATAGAAGCTCTCACTCACCTAGCTAATCGACATTATATCATGGAAAAGGGGAAAATTGTCTGGTCTGGTGATTCTCCGGCGCTAATTGCAGATAAGGAGATCCAGCATCGATATTTGGGGATTTAAAACAGCTTTTTTCAAACCCGTTCGCTGACGCCTCCATGCGCCATTGCCTACGGATTACTGCTGTTGCAGGAGCTGCAGCACGTTTTGAGGTAATTGATTTGCTTGTGCCTGCATGGATTGACTGGCCGACAGAAGAATCTGGTTACCAGTTAATTTTGACATCTCTGCGGCCATATCAGTGTCTCTTATGGTTGACTCTCCACGGCTAATGTTTTCTTCTGCAACTCTGAGCGAATTTAGATTGCTTTCAACTGTGTTTTTCTGGAAAGAACCAATTTCTCCTCGCAAAACAGATATTTCGTCAATTGCCTTCTCAATAAGTCTGCCTGAGTTATCAGCACCTTGTTTACTGGTCAAGTCGATATCAAATAAACTTCGAAAACCGCTTTCATTTTCCACACCCAGTGCCAAGTTATTAGTGCGAATGTTTTTTAATGAAAAGCCTTTATCCGCACCCGGTTTTGTTCCGAGACCAACATTCTTGGTCTGTTGCGATATGTGAACATAGCCTTCTATTATTGGATTACTTGGAGAACCTACGATTTCTTCCTGGGTCTCTTCAACAAATTCTGTTCCTACGACTTCACCTTGCTCATTTTTGACAGGCACTTCTTTGAGTCCAATAGAACGATCATATTGTATGGCTATTCCCTGTGCAGGAGAAGAACGTTTGATTGCAGTCAGGAATTGTCCTTTCCCATTCGTAAAACTGTCACCAATTTTTCCGGCTACATCCAAGCCCGGTATTGATGATTCAGCAACATTGGACACTTTTGTCAGCAAACCTGAAATATTAGTGGTGAGCGAAAAAGTAGGGGAAGCACCAAAATCTTTGTGTCGGATATAAAATGTGTTTTCTGGTGTTTCAAAGGCCTCCAAAGCTAAACCACTTCCTTCAATTGCTTCGTTAATGGAATTGATAACAATCGCTCGAATATTTTTCGAAGCCTCCTCTGCGGGAAAGCGTGAAGGATCTTGCTTATAGTTTGACAAAACTTCTTCAATATTTTCTTTAACTTTCCCAAACCTTGTGTCGACTTCAACGTTGCGGCCACCTTCACTGAGCAATATTTTAACTCCTTCACCTATATTTTGTACTGTCAACGGTACAGAGCCTCTTATATATGGTTGCGTTGCTACCTGTGTAATATCAACTTCATATCCCTCCATCGGGGAAGCTTCAGTCCAAGTTTCAGCATTAACGAAACGTATGTTATTGCCTACGGAAGCACCATTTGCACCCATGCTACCATCAAGTAATATTCTACCGTTGAACTCGGCTGTTTTCACAATTCGATCTAAAGTGTTAAGCAAGTTTTCCACTTCATGCTGATCTGCAGCCAACATTGAATCATCGTTAACTGCTTCGTTTGCAGCGTGAACTGATAATTGCTTCAAACGAATCAATATGTTGCTGGCCTCACTCAGGGCCCCCTCGGCAGTTTGAAACATGGCAATCGCATTTTCATTGTTGCTGTAAGCCTGCCTCAATCCCGCAATTTGTCCTCTCAATCGTTCTGAAGCTATCAGCGAAGCCGGACCATCAGCGGCACTGTTTATCTTTGTCCCGGAACTCAATTTTTCAATTGAGCTTCTAACGTTTTTTAAATTGTTGTCTGAGTGCCGTAATGTATTCAAAGATGTTGCATTACTTCGAATTCTCATTTTGTTCTCCCATAATTAATCTAAAGTAGGCTTCTGCGTTGAAACTAACACAATGTTTCAGCTAGCAGATAAAACCCTTGTCTTGCTTTTCGGCATTCTTAAAAAAAACTTTAAAGTAATTATGAAATTTTTGTTAGTGCAGTTAATTTTCACCGGCTTATGGCATTAGCTGAACTGTGATTCTGTCTGCCAGCAACATTCCTTTGGGCGTCAAACACAAGTGCTGACCTTCCCAAAATGCACGTCCATCATCGCAAAGTTTTTGAACAAAATTTAACTGTTGATCTTGCAAATGCAATCCATAGCGCGTCTCCCATTCCTTAATATTAATTCCTTCACACTGACGTAAACCGAGCATCAAAAATTCAACTGCCAGTTGTTTTTCTGAAAGTTGTTCTATAAATTCAGTTGGCCATGTATTTTGTCCAAGATGCTGAAGGTAAGTCCTGATAGAACGAACATTGCCCCAGCGTGTTTGCCTATGGTATGAGTGTGCTCCAACTCCAAATCCCAAATATTCTTGACCAGACCAGACCAGCAAATTTTGTCGGCCTTCGTTAGTTTTTTTTGAAAAGTTAGAAATTTCATACTGAAACAGTCCTGCCTTTTCCAGATTGTCTGTCGCCCACAAATACATTTCCTCAAATTGTTCCAGATGTTCATGTTCCCAGTTCCGGATTTGAGGATTATTACCAAAAGGCGTCCGTTCATGAATTTCAAGGCCATACAATGAAATATGGGAAGGTTCGTATCTCAGTGCTTCCTCGACATCATTTTTGAACATAACAATACTCTGTTCGGGAATACCAAACATCAGATCAAGGTTCCAGTTATCAAATGATGAGTTTGTTATGACTGCAATTGCATTACGTAGATCTGCAACAGTATGACAACGTCCCAACTTCTGAAGAGTTGAAGTCTGGAAACTCTGTCCTCCCAAACTGAGCCGATTGACACCAATATCTGCAAGTCCACTGAGATATTCCGGATTTACATCATCCGGATTCATTTCAAAAGCAATCTCTATTTGATCAGACCAGGGGAAATTTTCACGGACTTTTGTAAGTAACACTGACACTTCCGGTATAGTTAGACAGGAAGGGGTACCTCCCCCGATATAAATTGATTTGAGCAAAATCTGCCCAGAAAGTTTTTCTTCATTCTCTTTCCGTTCCATGTCTTTCAGCATTTCTGCACGTCGGTCAATTTCGCCTACCATACCCCGAATATATTTTTCATGCATTTTTGCTTGATCACGACGTACCGTAAAGGAGCAAAACGGACAAATCGTGCGACAAAAAGGGATATGAAGATAAACCGCAGGAATCGGGCTACATTTTTTTTGCATTGTTTCGGATAAATCCAATTTATTTTACTTTTATATATCAGACAACTAATTGTTTATGTTTGATTTAACAGAAGATATTTTTTATTGATTTTCTGAACCAGATAAATTACATTATGGTATCTGCATTTTTATTATATTTTTTGTCATGCAACCTTTGTTTCAAATGTACTCATACATGGTTGCAATTTACAAGTATATTCAAGCTTTTATTCGTTTATATTGTTGATATAATTATCATTATATATCACTTAGAATACCGGGAATTGTATTTTATCTATAACTTGAGAAACACTAAACCAGCAAAATAAAGAACTTTATGATGTAACTGATTGCTTATTTTTCTGCTTTGGCTCTACGGCAATAGAATTTTCATGTTTTTTGCATAAACAAAGCAGAAAAAAAGTACAAATTCAACCTGCAATTTTTACCAGTTTTAGTATACTATTTTTAAAATACACCATGGATTGGTTAAACTTAAAACTTATTTTAGAATACATATCAAGAAAAGGCATCTATGAAAATTAAGCGCCTGTTCACCATGGAAGGTGAAAGTCCGTACGCATCAATAGAATTTGAAAAACGTGCTTCCGTTATCCGGAACCCAGACGGTTCAATAGTCTCCAAGTGGGATAATGTGTCTGTGCCAAAACATTGGTCTCAGGTCGCCACTGACATCCTGGCACAGAAATATTTTCGCAAAGCCGGCATACCAAAGCACTTGAAATCCGCAAAAGAAAAAGGGATTCCTGACTGGTTGCAACCCTCTCTTTATGACCAGGCTAAGGCTGATCAGGAAGTTTCAGAGGCAGATTCTTCAGCAGCTGATACTACCGTTTCGGAAACTGATGCGAGAGAAGTTTTTCATCGTCTTGCCGGTTGCTGGACGTATTGGGGTTACAAACACAACTATTTCGACACAGAAGAAGATGCGAGGACATTTTATGACGAATTATGTCATATGCTGGCCAATCAAATGGCTGCACCAAACTCTCCTCAATGGTTCAATACCGGACTTAACTGGGCCTATGGCTTAAACGGACCAGCACAAGGACATTTTTTCGTAGATCCAAAAACAGAAGAAGTAATGCCTTCTGAAGATGCATATACACGACCACAACCACATGCATGTTTCATCCAATCAGTGAAGGACGACTTGGTACGAGATGGTGGCATAATGGATTTGTGGACCCGTGAAGCACGTCTATTTAAATATGGTTCAGGAACAGGTTCTAATTTTTCTGATTTGCGCGGGGATGCAGAACCGCTTTCCGGTGGTGGTGTTTCTTCTGGACTAATGTCATTTCTTAAAATTGGAGATTCAGCTGCGGGTGCCATCAAGTCCGGTGGTACAACACGTCGTGCAGCTAAAATGATCTGTCTGGATGCAGATCATCCTGATATTGAACAATTTATTAACTGGAAAGTTCACGAGGAACAAAAAGTTGCCGCTCTGGTTTCAGGTTCCAAAACGATAAAAAGGCTGATCAAAGATTTGTTTGAAGCAATACACGGCTGGGAGAATGAGTCTGAAAAGTTTGATATAGAACTTAACAAAGATCTGCGCTCTGTTGTCAAAGCTTCCCGTTTAGCATCTATGCCTTTCAGCTACGTTTACCGCATAATCCATTTATCAAAACAGGGATATACTGGAGTATTGTTTGATGAGTACGATACTGATTGGAATTCTGAAGCATACCAAACAGTTGGCGGGCAAAACTCTAATAATTCTGTTCGCTTGAATAATTCTTTCATGCAAGCAGTTGAACAGGACAAAGACTGGAATCTCTACTGGCGAGTTGAAAAGGTCAAAGCAGAAAAAGAAGGCAGAGAGCCGGTTCCTTGCAAAAAACTAAAGGCTACCGAACTTTGGGATGAAATTGCATACGCAGCCTGGGCTTCTGCGGATCCTGGAATTCAGTTTGACTCAACAATCAACGAGTGGCACACATGTCCGGCTGATGGTCCAATTCGGGCATCTAACCCATGCAGTGAGTACATGTTTTTGGATGATACAGCCTGCAATTTAGCTTCGTTGAATTTGCTTCAGTTTCGAGATCCTAAAACGGGAGAACTTGATATTGTAAAATTGCGTCATGGTTCAAGAATTTGGACAATAGTTCTGGAAATTAGTGTTTTGATGGCACAATTTCCAAGCAGAAACATTGCAGATCTCTCTTACGAGTTCCGCACTCTTGGCTTGGGTTACGCCAATATGGGGACATATTTAATGGTTAACGGTATTCCTTATGATTCAGCAAAAGCCCTTGCTATTTGTGGTGCCGTGACTTCCATTATGCACATGACTTCTTACGCAACCTCTGCTGAAATGGCGAAAGAGTTTGGTACATTTTCCGGCTACGAAAAGAACAAGGATAATATGCTGCGGGTGATCAGGAATCATCGGCGGGCTGCATTTCGTGCACCGGATAGTGAATATGAAGGATTGACCATCAAACCAGTTGGAATAGACAGTCAGCACTGTCCTCCAGAACTGCTGAAGGCAGCACAACAAGATGCCAATACGGCCCTTAAACTGGGGGAAAAACACGGTTTCCGTAACGCACAGGTCACTGTGATTGCACCAACTGGAACTATCGGTTTACTGATGGATTGTGATACTACCGGAATCGAGCCGGACTTTGCTTTGGTTAAGTTCAAGAAACTTGCAGGCGGCGGTTATTTCAAAATCATTAACAATTCGATTCCACCGGCTTTATATAAACTTGGATATGATGACTCGGAAGTTTCTGACATTGTACACTATATCAAAGGGCACGCACGACTGGACGGAAGCCCCTGCATCAATGCAAACATTTTGCGTACCAAAGGATTTACGAGCGAGGTCCTAAAACGGATTGAAGAGCAATTGCCTACTGCATTTGATATCAGCTTTGTTTTTAACATGTATACTCTTGGTGAGTCATTTTGTAAGGAAACGCTGGGATTGAGTGACGAGCAACTGGGAGATTTTGACTTCAGTATTCTCAAGCATCTCGGGTTCAGCAGTAAAGAAATTGAGGCTGCAAACGATTATATTTGCGGAACAATGACAATTGAGGATGCTCCACACATCAAACCGGAACATTACAGCGTTTTTGACTGCGCAAACAAATGCGGTCGAAAAGGTAAACGTTTTATTGCTCCAGAAGCGCACATCCGCATGATGGCAGTGGCCCAGCCTTTTATTTCCGGATCCATCTCCAAAACTATCAATATGCCAAATGAAGTTAATATCACTGATATTAAAGAGGCTTTATCCTCTTCCTGGCATTACGGATTGAAGTGCAACGCGCTATATCGCGACGGTTCCAAACTTAGTCAGCCACTTAATGTGAATGTGGAGGAGTACTTGTGGGACGAAGATGAGGTTGAAGGAGATATTGCTGCTGAAAAACCGGAACAAGTCCGGATTGCGGAAAAAATAATTCACCGCTACATAGCCAAACGCAGAAAATTACCACACCGTCGTAGCGGCTACACTCAAAAAGCGGTCATCGGAGGGCACAAACTCTATCTGCGTACCGGTGAATATGAAGATGGTACAATAGGCGAAATTTTTCTTGATATGCACAAAGAGGGAGCCGCTTTCAGAAGCTTGATGAACAGCTTTGCAATTGCAATTTCACTGGGCTTGCAGCATGGTGTTCCACTGGAAGAATTTGTGGAAGCCTTTATTTTTACACGTTTTGAACCAAACGGTATGGTTTCTGGAAATGACTCAATCAAAATGAGTACATCCATCATTGATTACATTTTCCGTGAACTTGCAATTTCTTACCTTGGTCGCAACGATCTGGCTCAGGTCAATCCTGACGAGTTACAAGCCAGTGCAGTACATACACAAAATGAGGATCAACCCGAGTTTGACAACGAACAAGTAGTTTCGGAGAGGACTCTCAGCACTGAAGAAAGTCTGGCCTTTCTGGAACAGGAGGAAAGCGATTTTGAAGGAGTAGATTTTGCTCTGTTAAAAAATTCTGATCCAAAACCGGAACAGGTACATGCTGAATTTACTGGCAATTCAGATTTTGGTATTGATACATCGACAGAAAGTTGGGAGACACAGGAACGTTCCACAAAAACCCTTGTTCAAGAAGCACGAATGAAGGGTTATGAGGGTGAAGCCTGTCACACCTGTCAGCAGTTCACTATGGTACGTAACGGTTCATGCCTCAAATGTGCTTCCTGTGGAGCAACCAGTGGTTGTTCGTAAAATATCAGCAGTTTTGTAGCCGTGAGCAAAAACAGCTCTTCTATTTTTTGTCAAGCAACGGCCTTAATTTTTTACACTAATGAAAACTTTGGACTGCGGGTTGAGGTGTTAATCTCAGCCTGCAAATCTAAAAATTCATGTCTCACCTTTTAGTGACCCCACCACCATCACACTTATATCTGTCTCTTATACACACTGACGCTGCCGACGAATAGAGAGGTGTAGATCTCGGTGGTCGCCGTATCATTAAAAAAAAAAAAAAATAAGAACTAACACGAGTCGTATGGATGTAACAGAGTAAGTAGATAGATTCAGTCAACATGATCAACGTTACTTATTTATTTTGTTCTTTTCATCTCCTTCTACCTCG
>OFJD01000007.1_pt1 | contig 21317 bp, 18 predicted proteins | sample 1540201 | NCBI WGS metagenome assembly OFJD01 (sample SAMEA104347394, study PRJEB22522) | marine metagenome | biome: marine biome; feature: marine water body; material: seawater | collected 2015-09-01T00:00:00Z | depth 229 m
AGTTGGAGGAAAGCAGGAGCAGCGAAATTCAAATTTAAGTGTTTCCACCAGTGTTTCTGCATTCGGCTATAAATTTATTTCCGGCCCAATCTTTTGGGAAACAGGATTTGTTCAGGATTATAATAATTTTGGAAATGAAACCGATTTTGTTTTATTTTTGGAAATGGGGGTTCATTGGTAAGCAAAGTTTTAAAAATTACTTTTACATTAATATGTTTATTTTTCCATGTTTCAACAGGGTGGTGTGTAGAGCAAACTGTGGCCTATTTTGCAGTTCAATATGGGCAGCAAGACACCGGAAATACAGCTCCATTAGTAGGGCAAAGTGACTCATACTTAAAAACTCTGGAATCTGAACATGGTGCATTGAAGGAAAACCGGCAGGTAAGTCCAAAAGTATTGTCCTTCGATTTTTACAAAACGAATGGGTCAGTTGCCAGCGGATTTGGTTTGGAGGTCCACAGTTACAAAAAAAAATATACTTTTGAAAACGATCCCTCTCAGGTCGATATTTCTGCAGTAGGATTTTTATACGGATTGAATTTTTATTACCGGGGAGATTTTTGGTTTCCGTTTTTGGGTTTTGGAACAGGAAATTATTCTGCAAAAGTGAAAGAAGAATTAGTAACAGGAAGTTCTACGACTTATGGTACTGTTTTCGGACAGGTTGACAAACCATTTTATTATAAATTTGGGGTACGCATTCCTTTAAATGGTCTGGGCATAATTCTCACTCAGCAGTATATTTCCGCTGATTTTGATGTCTCCACTGAAAATAAGCCTCTCTCACTCGGCGGAACAGCTACGTTTATTGGTCTTTATTACGGATTTTGATTCAAGACAGCATGGTAATCGTCTAAATGAGCACCTGCAAAATAGCATCCGGAATTCACTATGCGGACATACCTGCTGCTTAGCAGCATCTCCTTGAACAACAGGAAATGTTTACGGCCGAACTCAAACCGTGTCTTTTTGAGAATTGAGACCTGAGAAAAGAAAAATATCGAGTGTTTCAGTCTCGCAAGTTTTGACAACTTTTTGGGGAATTTAATAAAAGGCAGGGGAAAAATTGAGGGCCAAAAAGTGGCCCTCATTATATCGGTTAATTACCGTTTCATGTTGATCAGGTCCTGAATCATCTCATCAGAAGTCGTTACTGTTTTAGCACTTGCCTGAAAGGCACGCTGGGTTTCAACCATCTTGACAAATTCATCAGAAAGATCAACGTTTGATTGCTCCAGACTTTTACTGCGAATTTCACCCAAACCTGCAGTACCAGCCTCACCTGTCACTTTCTTGCCGGAACCTAAAGTTTCAACAAGCATGTTATCTCCGACTTGAGCAAGTTTTCCTGGATTGTCAAATTTTGTCAAAACGAGCCTGCCAATTGCACGAGTGTATCCTGCATCAAAGACACCATTCACAGTCCCATTATCTTGCAGAAAAATACTTTCCAAAGTTCCTGCAGGGTTACCATTTGCACTGGTTTGAAGAACATTGTAGCTTCCAGCAAACTGAGTAATACCATCCAATCCGGATCTGGGATCTGTCGGATCATCCGGATTATAGCCATCTCCGAGGTGCAGTCCTATAATTATCGGATTACTACCACCAAAAGGAACAGCAAATTGCGGAACCCCTGTGTCAGGATTTACAGGCTGTGGAATCAATCGAGGAGGCCCGGCAGGCAAAGGCTCACCATCCGGCCCAACCCCTCCAGGTTGAGCTTCAAAAGAACCTCCTGTCGCAGCAATTAATTTTCCATCATCTGTAAACTGCATGAATCCGCCGCCCACTGCGACCATCGTTCCCGGAACCTGTCCCAGAGAAGCTCCATCAAACATCATGTAATATTCCCACTGATTGCTAACGCCTGTTCCCGCAATTGGCTGGCCTGTACCCGGATCAATTTGTTCAGGAAGGTCCGGGCGTTTTCTCATGGCAACTGTTGCAGCGTGAGAATTACCAAGGGCATCATAAACAGTGGTTGATGTTGCGAAATTGTACATGCTGTCCAGTACATTGGTTGGATCAACTGGAACATCTTTGACGACTGCATTAGCGTCAAGGTTTGCAGCTATTATAAGACCAGTTCCTCTTGATCCATCCCCAGTTGGTAGAGGAGCATCAACAAGACCTAAAACTTTAAGTGCTCCCGGAATTCCTTTACTCTCACTGGTTACTCGATCCACTTTCAAAGCCTGCACACGTCCTCCCCGCAGAGTGGAAAGAAACCCCTCTTTATCGTAAGAAAACTGACCGTTACGGGTGTATGACTCTTTGCCGGTAGACTCACTGACGATGGTAAAAAAACCAGGGCCGGCAATTGCCATATCAGTGTTGAGAGTTGTGGTTTGAAATGCACCCTGTGAATAATCCATTGACACACCACCAATTTTCACGCCATTACTGGCCTTTGTGAAGGCCGATCCCTGAGGCCATGAATTTCCCATTAAGTCCTCAAATGCAACTTGGTTGCTTTTGAACCCAAAGGTGTTCACATTGGCAATGTTATTACCAACAATCTGCATGGTCTTGCCCTGGGTCCTTACTCCGCTGGCCCCAGTATTTAATGATCCAAGTAACGCCATTTTATTTCTCCTTAAGCTGAATTAGAAACATACCAGGCGATACAGTCCATTGCTTCGCGTAGATATAATTAAAAAAATGAATAGTTTGAAACTAATCGTTTATGGTTGAACTTGCATGTTCAACCGGTCTTAATCAGAACTTCTGGAACTCCATGCAGGAGTTTTTCGTGTCATCAGTTCAGATTGTGCTGGAAGAGGGATTGCGTTTTGATATCGCAAAATTGATTTATTACCTAAACCAACAATTTCATCGGCAGGTACCCACTCACCATTAATTTTCAGTAGTGGTTTACTACCTTCAAAACGGATCATGGATACTTGACCAGATTTGGTCAGTGTGACTCCAATATCTTCTCCGCCATCAGTTCTTGCAAAGACGTTGAAGCCGTAATTCCCATCCGGCATTACATCTCCGTCATTGTCACGGCCATCCCAGGAAAACTCATGAACGCCCTGTGCTCTGCTTTCAAGGTTGATCTTTCGAATCATTTCACCAGTTGAATCCTGCACAAGGAGCATGACCCTGTCTGCACTTCCTTCCAACTTGTAGGCAACAGGTACAGAATCACCATTTTTCAAAGGTATTTCGTTTGCTCCAACTTCCACATCTTTATCCAATAAACTACCAGCAGTGGCCAGAGCAATCTGCTGCTGAATCGCCATCAATTTTGCAGTCTGATTATTAAGGTTCTGTAACTGTTCCACTGTACCCATTGATGCCAATTGCTGCATCATGCCTGCTGAATCCATGGGATCAAGGGGATCCTGGTTAGCCATTTGAGTCATCAGCAAATTCAGAAAATCTTGTTTCCCCAGTTCTTTCCCGTCAGTACTGTTCGTTGAAGCACGGTTACGTAAGCCTGTCGCGCTGACTTGCAGGGCCTGTTCAACGTTGTTTCCGATATTCATATTTACCTTTCTCAGACGTACAGATTAAGTCCGGAATCAGTCCGGTGCCTAACAATTGGTGTTTCTTCCAATGCAGATATCTCTTCTTTATTACCTCTCTCTGGAGAAAACATTTCTTCATCGAATTCAGCATACTTACGGTCACCGCCATATTTGGAATCACGTTCGTTAATATCAACGTTGAGAGCTAAATCCTTATAAGAAAATTCCTGATCCAAAAATTTACTGCGGAGAGAATCAAATCCTGATTCGACTATTTGTTTTGCAAGCATGTTGTCAACTCGCATATCTATCGTCAGATTTCCTCCTGCTTGTCTGATTTTCAGAGTAATTTGCCCCAACTCTTCCGGATGCAAACGAAGTGTCATTTCTTCAACACCATTACCACTTAATATTCTGACACGACTTACCACTTGTTCCATGTTAAACGGAAGGTCAGCACTACGCAGGTTCCCATTTGAAGGATTTGCAACCTCGGTTCCTTTTAAAATTGATGTACCGGAAAGTTCTGAAACAGCATTAATTCCTGGTGCGGAAACCGAATCTACAGGAGATTTTACGTTGCTGTAAAGTTGAGTATCTTTAGAGGTTAATGACCTGAACTGATTCAAAGGCTGTTTGAATGCATTTTCAGAAATATCTTTTGATTTCTCAGCACTATTCATTTGTAAGCCTGCTGTGGCTTTTTCTTTAACACCGCCTTCAAACTCTTCTGTTACTTTGAATTTCTCAGCAGTTTGTAAGCCCGCCGTGGTTTTTTCTTTAACACCGCCTTCAAGTACTTCAGCAGTTTTAGATTGTAAAGTTTCGCTCGTTTTAATGCTGTCGGCAACTTTCAAACTTCCCGCAGCTTTCAGCTTTTCAGTGGGCAGAATGGACACCTTTTCAGCACTGTCACTCAAATTCTCAACATCAGTCATTTGTAAACCTGCTGTCATTTTTGATTTCACTCCACCTTCAAGTACTTCAGCAGTTTTAGTTTGTAAAGTTTCGCTCGTTTTTATGTTGTCTACAACTTTGAGACTTTCCACAGCTTTCAGCTTTTCAGTGGGCAGAAGTGACACCTTTTCAGCACTGTCACTCAAATTCTCAACATCAGTCATTTGTAAACCTGCTGTCGTTTTTGAAACATCAGTCATTTGTAAACCTGCTGTCGTTTTTGATTTGACTCCACCTTCAAACTCTTCTGCTTCTTTGAAATTGTCTGCAGTCAGTAAGCTTTTCTCAGTTTTAGTATTTGCTACAACTTGCAGGCTTTGCTCCGGGCTAATCTTTTCTGAAGCCGGTGGTATTTCTGCAGGCAAAATCTTTACCAGGTTTTCTGCTACTGGTTTTGTGGCATCTTTTTCATTCCCCTGTAATCCTTGATGAAAAACAGTTTGTATTTCCTTTTGAAGAAGTCCTTCCAGATTTTCCTGAACAGGTTCTGAGCCTTGTACAACCGAATTATTTTCTTTTATCGGAATTTGTTGTCCGGTATTTGTTTGAAGGACAGTCTGTAAATCATCCTCTGAAAATTCAGCACCTTCTTCCGGAGGCTTTACCTGATGTAATATTTTTTGCAACACTGAATATTCAGTATCTTCTTCCAAATGAACTGGCAGATTCCTATTTTTCTGCATGACAGTCTGTAAATCATCCTCTGAAAATTCAGCACCTTCTTCCGGAGGCTTTGCCTGATGAAATACTGTTTGCAGCAATGACTCCGGATTCTCCAAATCAGATTCCTGCAAAATCGATTGGAGCCCAGTTTCTGCCACACCCTGACTCGGTAGATTTTTAAAAGTGTTTTCATCTGAGACAACCCTTGGGTCAAGGACTTCAATCAATTCTTGTGTAAAAGGTTCCGATTTATTCAAAACTTTTGATCGAGCAGTATAAGTTTCTTCAGTCCAAAGATTGTCATCCAAAACTTCCGCTGGAATGGTTGACAACTCTGCTGTACCAAAAATATCCTCAACAAATTCTGGATTAGCTTGATTTTGAGTCAAAATGCTTGAGGCAAGTGGGGCAGTCAGACTATCCTCTTCCAGGAGTCCCTCAAGCAGGCTTTCGTCAAGAGGTTGTTCTGCAAGGATTTCGTCCAAAGTAACATCGAACATCCTTTCTTCGCCCATTTCTCCGGAATCCAAACCCAGTTCATCAGAAATAATTACCTCATCCGTACTGCTAAGAACTGCCTTTTGTCCAATTGCTTCCATAATCACTAACTCATTTTTTTCTTGTTATTTCTTCAATAATACTTGCAGATTCCTCTGCGCCCATACTGGAAAGTACTAATGAAGCTTGTTTTTCTTTCATCTGTTTCAGGATGCTCACAGCAATCATGCGATCAAGTTTTGCAAGTGATTGAGCAGCAATTGCCGCATCCATTTTTGAGTACAAAGCAACAGCTTTTTGTAGATGCGAATTGTCTTGGTTTTTCTTTTCTTTGATATCCTTTTCAATTTCCTGCTGAAGTTTCTCCAACTGGCTAACTTGACGTTGAATATCTTCCTGCAGTGTTTTGAGCTGCCCCTCTCTCCGGTCCAACTCCAGAGCTCTCAAACGTAATCTGCTCTGCTGTTCCGCAAGTCGGGTCAGAATTTCTTTCTCACTCTCAGTAAACTTGTGAGGTTTCTTTGTCTGTTTTCCTGCATCAGGTTCAGATGCACAAAATTCAAGCCCGTAGTCTGCACACAATGTCCCAAAGACTTGTTTAATTTCGTCAATGGTGGTTGGTATGCTATAAGCGGGCCTTGCCATCATGACAAACATAAATAATAAACATAAGAATTTGAAATTGTTAGTAAAATTTAATAATTTATTCATTACATTCCTGATGTTGTAAAAGATTTTAAGTATGAAAATCAGTAAATATTAGGTAAAAAATATATTAATTATAAGAATATCGTCGATAATTCTGGGCAATTTCATCCACCTCCAAACGTTCCAAACGTTCCGTTTCATCTCTAAACTTTTTGATTTCTTTTTCTTTGAGAATCTCCAGAACACGTTTTTTTTGAGTAGCTACGGTCAATTCATGTCGTTTTAGTTCAACAATATCCAGTTGTTCGTTTAGTTGATCTTGCGTGAGTTCCAGTTGTCTTTCAATTCTTTCCTGAAACCGGTCTCCCATCAACAGTTGATTTATAGTCACACCTTGTGTTTTTGCTTCATCTAAATCTTTATGATGGTGGTTTAAAGTTTCCTCCATAAGCTGTTTTCTGTCACGGTACTGCTGTTCAACCTGTACCTGTTCAGCAAGTGCTTTTTGATAGAGCTTTTCAAGACGCTCCCGGACGTGTAAGGCCGTTTCCAGGCGAAAACGCGGCATATTTAGTTTTTGGTTTAAGCTTTTAAATCAATTGAGAGAATTATTCCTGTATTCAAATACATACAATTTAAGGAAGGATTTGCATCCAGTCTGCAAATTGTCTGCGAACGATAGACAAATGAGTTTCTTGTGGTGCAATTTCCCTGCAAAATCATCAAAGATAATTAGAATAGGGATATTAGTCAGGGGGTTTGAGGCAGGGTATGTAAATGATATAGTGCAACCGCAGCAGCATTGCTCACATTTAATGAGGAAACCTCATGGTTCCCCGGAATGCTTACCAGCCAGTCACAATGCTTCCGGACGAGACGACGAATTCCACGTCCTTCGTTACCCAGCACAAGTATAAGTGGCCGGTCTCGTGAAAAATCGGTAAAGCAGTCAGGAGCTTCTCCTTCAAGTCCGGCTACCCAAAAACCTTTTGTTTTTTGTTCATTTAGAAACCTGGCCAAGTTTGTTACAGAGATAACCGGTAACCACTCTAAAACTCCTGCAGAAGCTTTGGACGCAACAGGTGTTAAACCGGAAGAGTGATCTTGTGTAACTACGACGGCATTGACCTCAAAAAATCCACAAGTTCGAATAATTGCACCCAGATTATGGGGGTCTTCTATTTGATCAAGAACAACAAGTAATGGTTGTGTTGCAACAGCTGATTGTGGAAAATCAGGCATGCTGGTAAACGGCAAAAAGCCGCAACGTAAGACCACGCCCTGATGAACGGCATCCGGACACATTACCGTCAATTGAGAAACTGGAACTTCGCTCACAGGGAGCTTTATTTTCTCTGCTAGGATCCGGATTTCTCTCAGACGCTCGGAAGAATCTGCATCCTTTTTTAGATAAAGTTGATTCAGCAGACGTTTACTGTGCTGCAAAGCTCCCAACACAGGCCGGATTCCATAAAGCAATTCAGTTCGCTCCTTGAGTTTTGCACCCTTTTTCCTATTCATCTTTTGTCAAACGTTCCAGTGCAATTTTTAGCTCAGCATATTCATTGGTCACAGGAAATTCTGGATATTCTGTTATGATTTTTTTAGTTGGCCGGAAGAAAATTCCATGATCCGCCTCGTTTAACATACTGATGTCGTTGTAAGAATCACCAACTGCAACTGTATGAAAATTGATTGCTTTCAACGCCTTCACAGCATGGCGTTTTTGATCTTTTTGACGCAGGCAATAGTCTATGATTCGCAAATCTTTATCCAATTTCAATGAATGACAAAACAAGGTCGGGTACTGAAGTTTGTGCATCAAAGGTTCTACAAATTCACGAAAAGTGTCAGATAGAATTATAACTTCATAACGTTGCCTCAACCATGTTAAAAATGCAAATGCACCATCCAACGGTTCCATTTGTTCCACTACTTTATGGATGTCCCGAAGTGTAAGATTATACTGGTCACAAATTTTTAAGCGGTATCGCATTAATTCTTCATAATCGGCAATATCACGGGTCGTCAGTTTCAAGTCATCAATATTACATAGTCTCGCCAGACCTTGCCAGATTTCAGGAATTATGACTCCTTCAAAATCAAGACAGGCTACTGTCATTTTTTTGTGACTAAGCATTTGTATTTATTTGGTAAAGGTAAATTTATAGCTATTTTACAGGGTTTATTGACGTTGAAAAATGTAATTATCCTGCAGCAGTGTTTCAAATACAACGTCCGCCGTCAACTTCCATACAAGTACCTGTCACCATGTCTGCTTCATCGGAACACAAAAAAAGTGCGGCGTTTGCCATGTCCTGCGGTTGACTCAAACGTCCCCACGGTATACTGGAAACAAATTGTGCTCGTTTTTCAGGCGTGTCTTCTCCCATAAAAAGATGCAGCATTCCTGTTTCCCCTGCCACAGGATTTATGGCGTTGACACGAATTTTAAATGATGCCAGTTCAATCGCCATGGCTTTGGTTGCAGTAATCATTGCGCCTTTGGAAGTGTTGTACCAGGCCAGTCCCGGGCGTGGACGCAGGCCTGCCGTTGAGGCAACATTCAAAATCATACCGTGTCCCTGCTCTTTCATCAGCGGTACTCCGTGCCTGGCAGTTAAAAATACAGATTTCACATTTACCGCAAAGATCCGATCAAACTCTTCCTCTGTGACTTCCGTCATTGGTTTGTTCCGATGAGTGGTTCCGGCGTTGTTGACCAGGATATCAAGCCGTCCCCATTGTGCAACAGTTTGTTGAATCATTGCTTCTACATCCGAATTTTTACTAACATCCGCAACAACTGCAATCGCACTGTCTCCAATTTCACCGGCAACCATTTTCGCCGCTTCCTCGTTAATATCTGCTACAACGAGCTTTGCTCCTTCTTCAGCAAAACGAGCAGCAATACCTCGTCCAAATCCTGAACCGGCTCCGGTTACAAGTGCAATTTTATTATTTAGACGCATATCTATTCTCCGTGATGAATGGCAATTGTTTTGGTTACAGAAAACCCGTAAAGTGCTTCAAAGCCTTTTTCGCGGCCGTGTCCACTTAGTTTGACTCCACCGAAAGGCAATTCGACGCCACCACCAGCACCATAGTTGTTGATAAAGACTTGTCCGGATTTGAGTTTTTTGGCCATCCGAAACTGCCGTGCTCCGTCCTGAGTCCAGACTCCGGAAACCAAACCAAAAGGCGTACCGTTTGCCAATTCAACCGCTTGCTCTTCATCTTGAAAAGGCATCACAGCTAAAACCGGCCCAAATAATTCTTCCTGTGCAACTGCATGATCTGGAGGAACATCCCGGATCAGCAGCGGTTTTACATAATTCCCACCGGAAGGAGCATCAGCAACAATTACTCCCTCTGCAGCAAAGTTTAATCCATCCGCTTTTGCTTCTTCCAGATATTTTTCAAGGCGAATTTTTTGTTCCGGACTGATGAGCGGGCCGCAAGCTAAGTCCCTGAATGCCGGTCCGGCTTGAAGGGCACAAAATTTTTCTGCAAGCCGTGCTGTCACATCCTTGTAAATCGAATGTTCCACCAAAACCCGACTTGCTGCAGAGCAGGTTTGTCCGCAATTTTGAATGCTGGCGTTGACCAGAAAAGGCAAAGCTTTGTCCAAATCCGCATCGGCAAAAACTACTTGAGGTGATTTTCCTCCGAGTTCCAAAGTTACCGGTACTGCGTTTTTGGCAGCGGCTTGCTGCACCAAAGTTCCTACTTCCGGAGAACCGGTGAATGAAAAATGATTTATTGCGGAATGATGAAGCAATGCGTTTCCAGCTTCCTCTCCAAGTCCGGGAACAATGTTGAAAACTCCTGGAGGGAATCCTGCTTGAATCGCCAATTCTCCAACCATCAGAGCTGTTTGAGATGCTTCTTCACCAGGCTTGAGCACGCATACATTACCCATTGTCAAAGCACCACCGATGGACCGTCCAAGAATTTGCAGCGGATAATTCCAAGGAATGATATGTCCGGTAACTCCGTGCGGTTCACGGAGCGTTAGTACTGTGTAGCCTTCAAGATAGGGGATTGTTTCACCGTGAACCTTGTCTGCCGCCCCGCCGTAAAATTCGAAATAACGTGCACAGGCTTTGACATCCACACGTGCCTGACGAAGAGGTTTCCCCACATCACGTGCTTCCATTTCAGTCAGTTCGTCTTCATTCTCCAAAATCAAGCTACTCAGCTTTTGCAACAAACGCCCCCGTTCCACCGGAATCGTTTTCCCCCACTCACCTTGCATTGCGTTTTGCGCCGATTTAACTGCAAGGTCAATGTCCACTGCTGAACCCCTTGCAATTCGTCCAAACTCGCAGCCGTCACTCGGATCTATTACAGGCAATGTTTCGCCTGAATCCGGAGTTTGCCATTTTCCTTCAATGAGAATTTTTCCTTTAAATTTATGCAATTTTTCTACTCAAATTATTTATTGTTCATCTGCTGCATCGCTTCAAGGCGGGCAATCAAACTTGAAGTATCCCAGCGGCTCCCACCGAGTGCCTGCACTTCGGAATAAAACTGATCAACCAAGGCTGTCACCGGTAAATGTGCTTTGTTCGCACGGGCTTCTTCTAAGGCAATTCCCAAATCTTTGCGCATCCAATCCACGGCAAAACCGTAATCGAATTTTCCTTCGTTCATGGTTTTGTAACGGTTTTCCATTTGCCAGGACTGGGCTGCACCTTTTGAAATAGTTTCAATAACTGTATCAACATCCAGGCCGACTGCTTTAGCGAAATGTATGCCCTCTGCCAATCCCTGCACAAGTCCTGCGATGCAAATTTGATTCACCATTTTAGTCAATTGTCCGTAGCCCACAGGGCCCAATAGTTTGACCTTTTTTGCATAATTCTGAATCAGCGGTTCTGCTTGATCAAAACTGTCTTGATTGCCACCCACCATTACGGTCAAAACACCATTTTCTGCCCCGGCCTGTCCTCCGGAAACAGGAGCATCAAGGAATCCACATTCCTTCAGTTTGGCTGCATCAGCCAAATCACGTGCTATTTTAGCGGAAGCAGTAGTGTGATCCACAAAAACTGTTCCGGAACTCATACCTGTAAATGCACCGTCAGTCCCAATTGTTACGGAACGCAGGTCATCATCGTTGCCCACACATGCAAAAACGAAAGCTGCATCCTTTGATGCTTCCGCTGGAGTAAGTGCTAGTTTCCCACCATATTCCTCGACCCACTTTTCTGCTTTAACAGTGGTGCGGTTGTAAACGGTGACTTCGTTTCCGGCCTTGGCTAGAAACCCGGCCATGGGATAGCCCATCACACCGAGTCCTATAAACGCTGTTTTTTCTGACATTTTTAGTTTGTTGGTTATTGTTTATGGTTATTTTGCATTATTAAAACACTCTGTCCAATTGTTAGCACTTAGTTTAGTTTGTGTGATCTTTTTTACAAGTCTGATATACACTTCATTTTGATTTGTCAAAGAATTTCACTGTTTTATCTGGACTTTTAGTACCAAACTTTCTTAGTCTAGGCAGTTGAGATATTTGAAAAATATACTGTCAATGTAGTGATGTTCTCAATCTTTAAATTCTTAAGCACAAAATGGCTGAGCAGGATACGGTTGCTGTAATTGTTGCCGCAGGACAAGGAACACGCATGGGAGCGAAGCACAATAAATTGCTTCTTCCTTTAGGAACACGTACAATACTTGAGATCGGCCTTGAAACATTTAAAAAGCATCCCAGAATCCGGAAGATATATTTGACCGTTTCCTCACAGGATCGTCAAATATTTGAAAACATGATTCCAGAAGAAATTGTTCTGGTTGAAGGAGGGAGGCGTCGCCAAGACTCAGTTCACAATGCTTTGTTGGAAATTATGCAGGATGAACAAGTTCCAGAATTGGTTTTGGTACATGACGGAGCTCGGCCGTTTTGCAGCGAAAAACTAATTGATCGTATTATAGATGCGGCACATGAACATAATGCCGCAATTCCGGTTTTGTCCTTAGAGGACACTATCCGCCGAATTACTGAGGAAAAAACGGAGGTTCTGGATAGGCGCGCATTATTTGCCACTCAGACACCGCAAGGATTTCGTACTAAGTTGATTCTGGATGCTTCAAAACAGGCAATAGAAAATAAGTGGTTAGTTACTGACGATGCATCACTGGTGGAAAACACCGGTGATCAAGTTTCAACAGTAGAAGGAGAACCACAAAATATAAAAATAACAACTCCTGCTGATTTGGAGCGGGCAAATTGGATACTGAAATCAATGAGTAATTCCTGAAATACTAAGTTTAATTTCTCTAGTCTTACATGATTTTCTTTCTTTCCATCCTATCTGAGCAATACCGTAAATTTCATCGGTTGTCTGGAATTATATTTTTAAGCCTCTTTCTGTTTCAGGCCTCATTCCCCGTAGAAATTGAAGCAGCAAAAAAGAAAAAAAGCTCAAAGGTTACAATAAATCTGCCTCAAACACTGATCCTCAAAGAATTCATCAAAATAATTTCAGAACATACCGGCACCGTTTTCGTGTATGAAGAAAAAAATATGCGAGGGCAAATGTCTATCACTGCTCCTCGTAATTTCAAAGTATCTGCAGAGGACGCCTTTTACTTCTTTGAAAAAATATTGGCCAGTCAGGGACTGGCTATGGTACGTAAAAAGGGCAGTAAGGTTGTGGAAATACTGACCGCTGCAGATGCACGTTTCTCACGCTTACCGATTTCAAAAGATGGTGGAAAGGTGAACGCCAAGGGGGAGAACTATGTCATGCGTCTTATTCCAATTCGTCACGCAGACCTGAAAGGGATTCAGGCAACATTGCAGCCAATTTTTTCAAAGACAGGAGCACTGCTTGTTTACGAACCGATGAACATTTTGATTGTAATTGATGTTGAATCGAATGTGAGTCGAATTGTAGAACTAATTAATATGCTTGATATATCTGCGCCAGAAGGAGTAGAGCAAATCGTCACATTGCTGCAAATAGTTCACAATGATGTTACTGAAATACACAAAACTGTTTCTGAACTGTTTTCCAACATTGTCCTCAACGGCAAACCTCCTAAATTCAAACTCTTGATTGAGGCTCGCTTGAATTCACTTTTTATTGTCGCAAATAGAGAAACAACAGCTGAAATAATTGAATTAATTGAACAAGTTGATGTGCCGGTAGAAGGCGCTACAACAACCATTCATGAACTACAATATTCTGATGCAGCAAAACTGATTCCACTCATAACGACGGTTTTTCCCAAAACATCATCGATTAAAATTCTGCCTTTTGCACCTTTCAATGCTCTCATAATTATTGCAAATCCGGTGACAACCCAGCAAATTATTGACCTGGTAGATCAGCTTGATATTCCTAGAGGAAACCGTCAGATAAAACTACATACATTGCAATATGCTTCCGCCACAACATTAGCACCGCTGCTTTCAAAAATTTTTGCAGATAAAATAGTTGCAGGTAAAGGTGAAGGGAAAACTGCAACAGGCAGTGCCGTCAAAATAATCGCAGAACCTCGTCTGAATGCACTAATCATCATCGCAGATCGCCTGGCAACAGATCGAGTACTGCAGCTAATTGCAAAACTTGACACAGTACAAGGAACATCCGGAGAAACTCAGCTAAAATTGGTTCCACTGGAAAATACTTCTGCAAAGAGGATGGCCGTCCTACTATCAAAGATATTTTCGGACAGTGTAGTAGCCGGAAAAGGAGAGGGTAAAACCGGAAAAGCCAGTCCTGTTAAAATAATTGAGGAAGAACGTCTGAACTCGTTGATCATTATTGCAGGACGGATTGAAATCGAACAAATATTATCTCTGATCAAAAAGTTGGACGTTTTCCAGGAAAGCGGAAAAATAAAAAGTAATTTTAAGCTTTATCATCTCAAGCATGCTGTGGCAAAAGATATGGCTGTCCTGCTCAAAGAAGTTACCGGAAGAATTACTGAGGTTGCCAGAAAGGATGAAAAACCAAAGCCTGAATCTCAAAATCAGTCCAAAACTGTTGGTTCAGGAGGGCAAACTGACATTTCGATCAGCGCCGATGAGGCCACAAATTCTCTCTTGATTTTTGCACCTTCTGATGCCTTCACAACTTTAGACCAGATTATTATTGAACTTGATGTTCCTAGAATGCAAGTCTATGTGGAAGCACTTGTGATGGAGGTTTCACTTTCAAAAAGTTTGGATTTAGGTATCAACTGGAAAGCATCCGGTGTAACCAGCGGAGGACGGGTGATAACAGGTGGTTTCCCCGGGGCAGGTGCATTCACCGGCGATGCATCAACAGGAGGGACCGCCGCAATTGCTGCAAATAGTTCCACAATCGGAGTCTTGAACGGTAACACAATCAGCATTGGAGGAAAGGAATTTTTTAGTTTTGGTGCATTCGTCAAAGCGGTTCAAAATAACAATGATGTGAATGTCCTTGCAAATCCACAATTAATGATTATCAATAATCCTCAAGAGGGTGAAATACCTAACATTAACGTAGTTTCCGTTGTGCCTGTTTCACCAAAAACGGTAACAAGCGCGAGTAACATTACCACAAAAGAATACCAATATAAGGAAGTTGGTATCAAACTTGAAATTAAACCCCAAATCAGTGGAGAAAACAGTATACGTCTCGATATTGCACAAGAGTCCAGTGATGTTGTAAATCCTGGTGCGGAAGCAATTACGATATTTAAAAGGACAATTAAAACCTCTGTGATTGCAGAGGATGGTGAGATTATTGTTCTGGGTGGCCTGATCAAAGAAAAGGTTGCACGAAATCAAAATAAGATTCCTGGATTTGGAGACCTGCCCTTGATTGGTTGGCTTTTTCGCAGCAAATTGGATCAATTTGAGAAAATCAACCTGCTAATTTTTATTCGTCCAACCATTATCCGGACGAAAAAAGATTTGGAAAAAGTTAATCAGCGCGCCAGTGCCCGGTTTAAAAAAGCAAAAGAACTCAACAAGGTATCTGACCAAGTTCTGGAAGATATGGGGATACCTGAGCTTTCTGACAATTTAGATAAAGTTACGGAATAAAATCTGCATTTTCTCCAGACATGGATGGTATGGAAACAATGGAACAAATTAAGAAAAGCGTAAAGATCCCAGCAATTTTCCCAAATCCGGAAAACCCTCTCGAAATCAAAATTCCTTTATTTGAGGGGCCGTTGGATTTGTTGCTGCATCTTATACGAAAAAAAGAAGTCTCAATTGAAGAAGTACGGCTCTCTGAATTGACTTCCTCATATTTGGAATATGTGGAGATGATGCAGACAATCAATCTCGATCTTGCCGGTGAATTCTTAGAAATTGCCACTTTGTTGATTTTAATCAAGTCCAGATATTTGCTCCCCAAGTCTCCGGAAGATATTGAAGAAGTGGAAGAAGAGGATCCGGAAGAAATTCTACGGCTCCGCTTATTGGAATATCAGCATTACAAGGATGCAGCGTTTGAACTAAGTTCTCTTGATATACTGGGACGGGATGTATTTCAGCGTCCGGAAAATGTGGAGTTAGTTGCAGACAACGAGGAAACTGCACCGGAATACGAAGACATCTCAGTTTCTGCTCTGATGGAAGCTTTCGGGCGGGTAATGAAGCGTCTTCCTAAAATAACCAGACATTTAATTGAAACAGAAAATGTACGGATCGAGGATCGCATTGACGAACTGATTTCTCTTTTCGGGAAACGGAAGCATTGTCTTACGGAAGAACTGTTTGAAGATAACAAACCTCTGTCGTGGTTTATAATTACGTTCATGGCAATTTTGGAAATGGTACGACTGCATCTTATCACCATAGTTCAGGTTGACCAGCTTGGTGCAATTCACTGTACTGTTCATGATGATTTTGATCAAAATATCAGTCACTGGTACCATTTACAAAATACTAATGGAAAAGAGGAAACAGTCCTGCTGAAAGCAAGCTGATTTTTTCAGGGCGAGATTTATTACAGAGGGAAATTATGCTGGGTGGAAGTACAGTTTAATCAACTTAAGCTTGTGCAATGAAGGCCAGGCATTTCCCAGCTGACTGAAAATATAAAATGTATGAAAATTGTGATTTTCCAATTTTCTTACGAAAAACGGTTTCCTGTTTCAAGACATTTCCCTGCAAAAACAGATCAATAGAAAATTGATAAACCTAAATAACCTGGTATAAAATGTTCCGGATTTTACTGTTGAAACTGATTTTTTCCGGGATAATTGTTCTATTTTTACCGACCTTGTTGTCTGCAAATCAGTCTCCTGATCTAAAAATCATTGCAATTGTCCTTTCTAAAACCTGTCCATTACCTGATGGCCCGGATATGACAATTGACTCTCCGGATTCCATTATTAAATCTGTAAACAATCCAGACTGCCCAAAACATGGTGATACACAGTTGGTTCAAACTGCAATTGCCAATCATGCTAAGATTCAAATTAAAGTAGGCGTAGAAATAAAAGTTCGAGTTGACAATCAGGAATTGAAAAAAAAGGGTCTTCGCAAAGTTTATACGATTCAGGCTCGTGACACAACACGGGTACTGCATGATATTGATTTGGGCGATCCCGGCCTTTATCAAATCTCGGTTAGAGTTTGGGATGCTAAATTCAAACGGATATTAATCAATACAACTGCAGGAGATGAGAGATATTTTTTTGTAGCATCTCATCAGGATGTTGAAGTTGCAAAAACCCAATTAGCGTCAGGTGTGAGAGTATCCGGGAAAAACGTCATCTCTCCTTTGAGATTTGATCCGCCTGATTTGCGCTGGGAATCTGTACAGGTTCTTCCAAAGCACGCCCTTCGTGGTGAGAAGCTTAAATTACGTTTGAACTTAATGAATGCAGGTGGGGATATTGTCAGGGATATTTTAGCTAAGGTTCAATATTATAATGTCAAACAACCAATGCGAAAGTCTGTAATAGCCATGCCCAGTGTACACGTGATGGCACCGGGAGAAATCACAACTTTTGACTTGGAATACATCCTTCCGGATGACCAATTGTTGGGCAAATATCAAATTATTGCTACTGTTGATCCAGATAACGAAATTGAAGAACTGAAGGAAAAAAATAATGCTGCAAAATCCAACGTAATCAAACTCAGTGATATTAAGCTCCTTTTACCTACTGACAAATTCACTTTTGAAGAAAATGGGCTTTTTCTTTTTCAGTGGGACAGTCTGGCTTTCAGTGAATTCAAAATTCAAGTTGGTGTTGATGAAAAATTTGAAGACTCCGGATTATATTTTGATCTACCGCAGGGAAACCGCTGGATTGCTGACAAGGAACTGGTTCCGCTTGCAGGAGAACTTCCGGGAATGGCGATGGGATTGATGAGAGCAAAAGAGAAAAATCAGCTTTACTGGCGTGTGATTGGTCGTCAAGCCAGTGGAAGACAGGCAGTTTCGGGAATTAACAGGTTCAGTATAACACCGGTTAGTTCAGATTCTTCCTGATTTTCATACACTATATTCACAACACACAAGTCTTAGGCTTATGTTATTAAAGTTATTTCTCGCCTTTACTATCATTCCCATTTTTGAAATTTACCTGCTGATAAAAATTGGTACTGTATTTGGTGCACTAACTTCAATTGCCCTCGTCATTTTTACCGGTTTTTTAGGAGCATATTTAGCTCGAATACAGGGATTACAAACTTTGTTTCGTATCCAGGAAAGTCTGCGTGAAGGAAGGATGCCCTCTGGAGAACTACTTGATGCTTTGTTAATTGGTGTAGCAGGACTTGTGTTGCTGACTCCAGGTTTTTTAACAGACACAATAGGTTTTATCCTCCTCGTTCCAAGCAGCAGAAATGCAATCAAATCCTGGCTGCGACGCCAGATTGAAGCCCGATATTCCAGCACTCGACCGGAAGACGTCATTATAGAACAGTAGTGAATCAAGAGAATTTCCTGGTCAATTCCTTAAATACTTTCCATAACAACTACAACTTCTAAGGCTGAAAATATTGCCCATTTGGTGAAGATCTGATAACCTGTCATCATCAGGAGGTTGAAATATCTATAATTCTCCACATTTTAGCTAAAAAGAGGCAGCATGGCGAATACAGCAAGACTTGAAGTCAATGAAAAATCTATTGATCTTCCACTGGTTATGGGTAGTGAAAGTGAAATTGGCATTGATATTAGTAAATTACGTTCTCAAACAAAAGCAATAACTCTTGATCCGGGCTTTGTTAATACAGGATCTTGTGAAAGTGGTATTACATACCTGGATGGTGAAAATGGTATTTTGCGTTATCGGGGTTATCCAATTGAACAACTTGCAGAAAAATCAAATTTCCTTGAAGTCAGTTATTTATTGATTTATGGCGAATTGCCTACAAATCTGCAGCTGAATGACTTTGAATATAATGTTAAACAGCATACTTTGCTCCACGAAGATGTCAGGCACATTTATCAGGCCTTTCCCAAGGACGCTCACCCGATGGCAATTCTTTCAAGCATCGTCTGTGCACTTTCAACATTCTATCCTGATTTCAGTGCTACCGACAGTGATGCAGTAGATTTGGCGATTTGGCGTCTGATGGGCAAACTCCCCACCATCGCAGCCTGGTCATACAAAAAAAATATCGGCCAGCCTTTTGTTTATCCAATTAACGAATTCACTTATACTAAAAACTTTCTGAATATGTTATTTGGTGTACCTACCACGAATTATGAAGTTCCAGAGGAATTCGTGAAAGCCCTTAATGTACTTTTCATTTTACATGCAGATCATGAACAGAATTGCTCAACCTCCACAGTTAGATTGGTGGGCAGCAGTGAAGCAAATTTGTTTGCCTCAATTTCAACCGGTATTGCCGCACTTTGGGGTCCGTTGCATGGAGGGGCAAATCAGGCGGTTTTGGAAATGTTGAAACAAATTCATAATGACGGTGGTGATGTACAAAAATTTGTAAAACTGGCCAAAGACAAAGGTTCAGGTTTTCGCTTGATGGGATTTGGGCATCGTGTGTATAAAAATTTTGATCCAAGAGCCACTATCCTGAAAGGTTACTGCGATAAAATATTAGATCTGCTTGGAACTCCGGATCCTTTGTTGGATATTGCAAAGCAACTTGAGGAAGCAGCATTGACTGATGAATATTTTATTGAACGGAATCTTTATCCAAATGTGGACTTTTACAGCGGAATCATCTATAAAGCCCTTGGCTTTCCAACAGACATGTTTACAGTCCTTTTTTCTCTGGGACGTCTGCCAGGCTGGATTGCACATTGGCTGGAAATGCGGAATGGAATCTCAAAAATTGGACGACCACGCCAGATTTATACAGGACAAACTGAGCGAAATTATGAATCTCTCAGTCAACGTAACTGATTTCTACCTACCTCAATAGAATCTTTCCATGCCAAATTTGTCAATGCGGGAACAACTTCTGATATCCTCGATGTTCCTGATTATATTTGTACTTGCGGGAATGTGGGGGATAAAGCAGCTTAACGGTCAGGAAAAAATACTGCTTCAACAACTAGGCAAGTTGGAGCAGCAAATAAAACAAGTGCGCTTCCTATCCAGGGAATTAAAGGATGTACAGCGCTCCGCCACTGCGTCTGTGATGCCGCAGGCTCTCAGCTCTTTTGTGGAAAAGATTGCACGATCCCTTGAAATTCAGGACAATTTGCAACTCAATGTACTAACAAATGTTCAAAAGGGAACTGAGGGTGTCAAAGTAGGTTTAGACAGACTTAAACTTGATTATCTAATGTCTATGCTTTATCAACTTGAAAATCACCGTCCTGTACTACGGACTTCTCATCTCAGTATCAGTATCAGCCCCGGTAACCGTCAGGTACGAGCCTCGTTTCAGGTACACAAGCAACTGGGAGGATGACTATCAATGCGAATCATAAAACATATTTCGTTTTTGTTAGTGGGAATGGCAGTGATTTTGGTTCTTGCTTTTTGGGGTTTTAAACAAAATTTTCCCGGCAAATCAATAGCAGATGCAGTTCGCTTTCGTTTAACCTCACAAACAGGAATTCCATTTGAAATTCAGGATATTGAGTTGGGATGGAGCAAAATCAGTACCCCTGAGATTGTCCTGCGTACCCCAAAATGGTTGGCTGGAATTCCGGATATTCACCTGTTAATTCTTGAAAATTTAGAGGTTCCTTTTTCCTCCATCATCACATCAGGAAAAGCTAAAGTACATGGGCAGGTTCATGAGGGAGCCTTCCGGATTTCCACTGAATTGCTGACACAGAAAATACTCGATCTCTCCATTGATTCAGTACAGATCGAACGGGTTCCTTTATTTTCTTTAGTTCCATATACTTTTGTTTCAGGTTTCCTTTCACTCTCAGCGCATATCGAAAATTTTAATGCACTGCAGCAACAAAAAACAAAGTTTCCCGAAGGAACTATTAAGGGAAAGTTGAAAAATGCAATAATTCGGATTTCTGGTGGTACAGCACTTCTGGATCTTCAATTACCAGAATTAGATCTGTCAGAAGTTCAGTTTGAGGTGCAGCTCGGACGGTCAATTCACATTAAGAAGATTGAATTACAAGGATCATTAGAAGGAATTATAGAGGGTACAATTCAACTAAATGAGAAACGCCCGCAAATGTCACTGATAGATTTGAATATCCAAGTCACACCTTCGCCTGCACTCAAAAAGGGAATCAGCAGTTTTAGCACAATCCTGAGTACATTCCAGTGTGGCGAAACTATCAAAATCAACCTGAAAGGTGCGCTTAATCGTTTCAACTTTCCAACAAGAATGAAATGTTAGTTTGAAATAACTTGCCAATTTTCACAAATAAGACTAAATCCGTGACTGTCTTGGTTCACTAGAAATACGAAAAATACAAATTAAGGGAAAGTATTCCAAGCTAGAAAAAACGCTCTAACACAGCAAAGCCTGCCAACGAGGAGGAAACTACACAAAACTCTGAATGGATAATTTAAGTAATTTGTGGATTAGTAAAAAATACAAAAGGAAATCCCGGACTTACGAATCAGCAAATCCCAGATTTTATTCTTGAAACAGTGCTTGTGTCAGCATTGTTAAACAGTGGGCTTAGTCTATAATGAAATCAACCCGAAGATTAAAGG
>OFJD01000008.1_pt1 | contig 21088 bp, 19 predicted proteins | sample 1540201 | NCBI WGS metagenome assembly OFJD01 (sample SAMEA104347394, study PRJEB22522) | marine metagenome | biome: marine biome; feature: marine water body; material: seawater | collected 2015-09-01T00:00:00Z | depth 229 m
AGGACGGGGTGGTGCTCTGACAATGCACGCCGACGCATTGCTTCTACATGGGGATATTATTTGACAACCAGGCGATTGAGCATCCGTTGGAGGTAAAGAAACATGTGTGGGTGCAGATTGTGAGTGGAGAACTTTTACTGAACGGAACTAAGTTGCAAGCTGGAGACGGTGCGGCTGTCAGTGAGGAAAGCGTCTTAAAAATACGTGGTACCAAGTCCAGTGAGTTTCTACTCTTTGAATTGAATTAGAACGAAAAGGAAACTAAAATTATGAGCAGGTAGAGGAAACCCATCATACCGGCTTTTAATTTGGTAAGAGTATAATTATTACTCCAGAAGAAATAGACTGCAAGGAAAGTTGCACCTATCAGGCTCCAGATCAGACCCAGTTGCGGCAGCTCAATAGCGGTTGCTTCTCCACTAATGGCGAGTGCGAGTAATATAGGGATGCTTAAACAAATGCAGATGTCGAAAATGTTACTGCCGAATACGTTTGAAACAGCAGCGTCGTAATTTCCTTTTTTAGCGCTGATGACTGAGAGGGCAGTATCTGGCACTGATGTTCCAGCGGCAATCACGACAAATCCCATGATAACTGCGTCAATTCCCAACATGTCACCGAGAGCAAGTGAAGCTTCAACCAACAGGTGAGATGCTCCTCCCATCACAATCATCATACCGGCAACCCACATCCACGCCTTTTTTTCGGATGTCAATTCCAGCTCATCATCATCTTCAGTCTTAGTTTCCAATATATCAGTTTTCTTAAAATCAGCGCTTTGTTTTTTTGATTTCTTGAAGTCCCGGTGAAGAAGAAAGACATAACCTAAGTAGGCCAGCAAAAAGATGACAGCGACACCGGCACCCCACTCATTTGGAAACATCCAGAGCATTGCTCCGAGCAAAAGAGTTACGCCAAGATAATAAATATTATCACGCCAGACAACTTCCCGGCTGATGACCATTGGGCTTGCCGCAACCAATCCTGCTGCCGCAGGAATCACAAGAACATTATAGAGTGCAGAACCCACGATTGTGGAGATTCCAACCTCGGCACGTCCAATCAAAATTACAGCAATAATGGCTACACAAAACTCCGGAAAGGAACTCGCGATTGCGTCAATGACCGCGGCTTTAATTGATTGTGGAATATCATGTTTATTCTGGATATAAGTTGCTGCTGGAGAGAAAAAATCACCTGCCCGCCAAATGATTAAAGTGGCAATCATAATTAGTGAAATCCACAACAAATATCCAGCCCATGCTAGACCGTTAAGTTTCAAGAGCCAGGCAATGACTGAAATTCCGGAAAAGAGAATGGCGTGCCGGAACATATCCTTGCCGAAGAAAAATAAGAATGGAGCGAGTGGATTCATTTAAAATGTTTTTAGTCTTTTTTGTTGGAGCTGAGTTGCCCTTCCTGGCCTTTTAGCAGGCGCTGGATATTTTCGTGATGCTTGTATATCAAAAGTAATGATAACAGAAGAAAAATCAAAAACATAGACCAAACTGGTCTTTCATCCTGTACCCAGGGAACAAGTAGAAATAACCACGGAAGGACAGCCAGCATAGTGATTGCGGAGAGACTGGAGATTCGTTTCCATAAATACATGCCGGCCCATGCCAGGGCTGCACAGATGCCGACATTTAACTGCAAAATTGCTAAAACTCCAAACAAAGTTGAAATCCCTTTTCCTCCTTTAAAACGGAGAAAAACAGAAAAAACATGTCCACAAACAACTGTAATTCCAGCCAGACTGTGAAAAATTAGTTGAGATTCGGGTTCTGTTTCTGAAACAGGAAAAAGTATTTGTGCAGTCAAGACTGCGAGGCTTCCCTTGCCAAAATCCAAAACAAAGGTCACAATGCCGGGCCACTTTCCACCAACACGCATTACATTAGTCATGCCGATGTTGCCGCTGCCCTGCCTGCGGATGTCAATTTTTAGCCAGTAGCGGCTGATCAATAAGCCGAAGGGGATGCTTCCCAATAAAAAAATTAAAATGAAGAAGCCAATTTGAAACATGTATTTGTGTTCTAGAAGGAAAGAATTTACCAGTTTTGTGATTTTTGGCTGGTTGCAGACTCAATACCCTTTTCCTGAATGGCACGCAATAGCTCACGGTCGTCCCGATGTTTAACCAGGGTTTGTGCGCCTTTCAGTCTTTCAACAACTTTTGAATCAAGGACATTGGTCTGAACCAGATATGAAATCCAATCTAAAATTTCGCTGGTTGAGGGTTTTCTAGTAAGATCAAGTTCACGTAACTGGTAGAAAATTTCAATTGCAGCAGCAACAATTTTTTTATTTGCACCAGGATGATGCATCCGGATTATTTCCCGCATCCTTTCCGGGGGTGGAAACTCAATGTACATGTAAATACAGCGCCGAATAAAAGGCGCCGGCAGGTCCTGTTCATGGTTGGATGTGATCACGATGATCGGCATCTTCCCGGGCTCACATTCAATTGTTTGCTGTGTTTCCGGAACAACAATTCGTCTCTCGGAAAGTAAAAACAAAAGGTTATTAGGAAGTTCACGGGGGGCCTTATCAATTTCATCCAGCAGCAAAACTGATCCTGGTTTAGAGAAAGCCTGTGCGAGCGGACCCAAATGAACATATTCATCCAAATTGTCAACTTTGCGTCCGCCGGTATCAATCTGAGTATCAATTCCGGCCTGTTTCATTTGCGCATTAGCCACGGCCGCTTGGGTATCCATCAATCGCTGAACTTCATCGAAGCGTGAAACGAGTAGAGAAACTTTGCTTTCTGAAGTTACTGGAACCTCAAAAATGGGGTGATTACCTTGTGCAGCAAACTCCTGAGCGAGTTTTGTTTTTCCTGTTCCTGGTTCACCTTCCAGCAACAGTGGTTTTTCCAGCAATCGTGCGATGTGGAAAGCTTCACTTAATTTTTGGTCCAAAAGGTAAGTTGGGGTTCCTTTGAAAAGCTTTGTGTTCATATATTTTAACTAGCTAGTGGCTGAAAATGACTTGTTCAGTGGGTTAAGAGTGTGAAATTTCATAAGCTTTATCTTTAACCTGGTTATAGATTTCATTAACTTCCAATTCCGGTACGCTTTCCCATTCCATTATCTTGAGGATATGCTTACGCAATTTCCCTCTGGAAAGTCCCCGTTCCTGCCAAGCTTCATAAATTTCATCCTCGCTTGATTTCAGTGGTCGTCCATCAAGTTCTTTACGCATCAGAAACTTAACGGCACTGTCCGGACTGGAGATGATGAAGGATTTGTGCGCCTCGTCTGTGATACGTCCTGTTCCATAAACCACATCCGAATCTTCGTCATCTATTCCACCCGTCAGTGCGGATTCTTCCTCTTCTTCTTCGTCGACTTCATGAGATTCTATGTCCGGTTCCAACTCTATTTCCATGGACTCTCCATCCAGTGGCGAAGTGTCTTCTGCATCCGGAGTTTCTCCTTCAGGAACACTGATTTCAGTTGATCCCGGAGAACCCGCAAACGAAGTTGCAGCCAGACGTTTTTGAATCTGTTCCGGACTGGGAATCACAATGACTGCAAGAAGAAGCAGAAACGCGATGCCGAAAGTTATACTGTAAACCAAACCGTTTAGATACAGGTCATGACGGTTTTTATCGAGATAATAGGTTGTGAGTTCCATGCCTCGATAGACAAGATAACTTGTTTCACTCATGCCGGTATAGCAGATAAAAATACCTCCTACAGTTGCTGCAAGGCCCCCGAAAATAGCAAAGACATAAAAATTTAGATAATTGACAGGCATTTGTACCTCATTGATTGATCAAGTTAAATGAATGGAATTTGTCGTTTAGATTCAACCTGAACTTTCTTTAATTTAAATAGAAAATTCATGCATAAAACGGCAGATTCCTCTTGATCAAGACTATCGGCAGAAATGCAGAAAACTTGACTGTTAATTACCAGACTGTTTTTAGAAATCCTCCATCGACAGCGAGGCTCGATCCTGTGATATAACTGGCGGCATCGGACAGCAAAAATGCTCCGGTACGTCCAAACTCTTCAATTGTACCATAACGTCCCAGTGGAATTTGGGCTTGGTTTTCCGTCTTTAATTGCTCAATTGGAATTCCTTTTTTTTCAGAGTTGAGAGCATCCAGGCTACGTATCCGGTCTGTGTTGATACGTCCGGGCATCAGATTATTGAGGCGAATGTTGTCCGGAGCCAATTGAATGGAAAGGCTTTTCACCAAACTGGTTACGCCGGAACGCATGACGTTAGAGAGAATCAGAACATCAATTGGTTCCTTGACCGACATTGAAGTGACTGTCAAAATTGATCCGCCTCCACGTTTCCGCATTAAAGGCAAAGTTGCCCGAATCATTCTTACTGCACTGAAAAGGTTGAGATCAAAAGCGGCCTGCCAGTCTTCATCTGCAAAATCTTCAAATTTTCCTGCAGGCGGTCCTCCGGCATTTACGACAAGTTTATCCACACCACCAAACTCATTCAGTGTGGCATCTGTCCATTGTCGAATTGATTCTGGCTTAGATGAATCCAGTACCGAAGCCAAAACTGGTACTCCGGTTTCGTTCCGGAGTTGTTCTGCGGCAGTTTCAATATCTTTCTGAGTTCGGCTTCCGATTGAAATAGAAGCACCTTCTTGAGCCAGAGCCTGTGCAATTCCATAACCCAGACCTTTGCTGGAAGCCGCTACCATGGCTACTTTACCTTTGAGTTTTAAGTCCATTTTTTCTCCTTGTTTGTAAAAGATAGTTAAAAGGCAAAATGATTAATGAAATATTTTACCACGTACTTGTGCCAGAATTACCAGCATAAAAAATAAAAACATAAATCCTCCCCAAATCCACTCAGCATACTCGCGAAAAAATGAGAATTTTGGTCGAATGTTAATTGTGGATGTTAACGATCCTTCTTCAAATAATCCCAGTTGTCGGCTCCGGTTTTTCCCGTCTGCACCAATGAACACACTTTTACCGTTGTTGGAGGCAAAGACTACCGGAACCCGATTTTCGATGGCTCTCCAGCGTAAAACCGCGACCATGTTATCTGACGCGGTGGTGCGTCCGAACCAAGCTAAGTTACTGAGGTTTACCACCAGATTTGAGCCGTTGCGTACCATGCCTCTAACTACTGTGGGTGAGAAAATATCGAAGCAAATTGGCGCAGAAAACTCAATGTTTTCAGGAACAGAAAAAACGGTGTATTCCCGGCCCCGTTCAAACTCTGACATGTTTGCAATATTATTTCTGAGCCACGAAGCTATTCCGGGAAACCACTCTGAAAATGGAATTGTCTCTCCAAATGGAATTAGGAATATCTTGTTGTAACGTCCAAGAACTTCACCATTTGCTCCAATCAGGACTGAGACTCCATGAAATTTGTAACCGGTTTGAGTCTTTACCCAATCTACAGTAGCCAGCAAAATGGAAGTTTGGTTTGCTTCAGCAAAGGACAAAACTTTTTCGCGTGAAGCTGCAACTTTGAAAAAAGGATCAGGATACACCGACTCAGGCCAAATTAACAACTTTGGAGTAGTTGTATTTTCCGGAAGCTGTTCCAGTGCCTTGATTGAATCCTCCAGCAAGCCGGCTAAATTTTGCTGACGTTTTGAGTGTGCAAGTTCAGGATTGGAAGCAAGTTCCTGGAGGGAAAAATTAGGCTGTATAACCATAACTGTGAGTTTTGCCGGAAAGTCAGGAACAAGGTTTTGAATATTGCCGGATGATGCGGAGTCAAGTTTTGAATTTTGAATAACAAGGTCCTGAGTTCTCCAGGCACCGTAACCTAAGCCGAAGACCCATAAAATTAAATAAATGGTTAAGGCTTTAAATAAGGATTTTCGGTTTCCAGTTCCTTCCGATTTCCAGCGCCACCAGTAGAGCAGCAAAAATGAGAATCCGGCGCTGTAGAGAAGAAGTCCGGAAGCACCAAGTATATCTGCGGCTTGCTCAAGCCATGGAAATTTAGAAAAAGTCAATCCGCCATAATTCCATTGAATCAGCCTTGGATACCATGGATCAAGAGCGAGAACAAATGCGAGCCGTACGATTAAATCCCAACCGCTGCGTTGACGGATGAAAAGTAATGGGATTCCAAAATATACAAAAAGCTGTAATCCAACTTCCAGTCCATATCCAACGGCAGTAATCAGCAGTGCCGCAAACCAGGGAATGTGGCCGAAAACATTGATACTGTTAGTAATCCAATTTCCACCGATCGAAGCAGCAATACTTCCGGAAAACCAGCAGACTGCAAAAAAAAGCCCGGCCCGTTTTTGGAGTGAAAACAGCCTGTTTTTATGCAGTTGATCTAGTACCGCCAGCAATGGGAAAAAAGCCAGTATTCCCACCCAGTTAGTGCCAAAGCCCGGGGCACTCAGGCCGAGCAAAATGCCGGAAATGAGGCTTCCTAGCCAAAACAGGGATTGCGTATTTGGTATTTGGTTTTTGATTTCTGGAGAAATATTCATGGTTTTTTACAGCAGACTTGCAAGCTGTTTTCTTTAGTGCTTAAAATGGTATTAATATTTTTTTATTGCAAATGTTTCCCCAGTTTTTTGCAGCAATTATAGTAGATCTTATGATTAGTTTAACACCATACTCTCTGGAAAACCCAGTTGAAGTTTCAGGGGAAGATTATAATAAGCTGGTCCAAATGAAGGAAAAAGGCTGGAGCCATTGTGATTCAAAAGAGGAGTGCCTCGCAAAACTGCATTATCTCCGTTCTGGATTTTCTCAAGGCAAAATTTCTATAGGAGATTTCAATGAGCGAGAAAAAAAACTGGTGATCGGCTACTGGAATAGAGGGAGCTAAAATTCGGTTTTTGGTACAAGTCCTCTGCTTTAATATCATAAGTGATCATCGCAATAGCTTGGCAAGCTCGTTGTTTCCGGATGCTGTTGCAAATGTAAAGGCACTCTTTCCTTCGGGCGTCAGTATTTTGTGAGACGCACCAAGTTCAAGCAGATTTTTAACGAGCTCCATCTTTCCGTGTTTTGCTGCAATCATCAGTGCTGTTTCCCCATTATTGTTTATAGAGTCCAGTAAAATTTTACGAGAGAAAAGCACCTGCATTTCCGTTGGCACACCTTCTTCGTTTAGTTTTAAATTCGAACTTGTTGGTATGTTCCTATTTTCAACATCACTCATTGCCAGCAAGTGCCAGATACCGTTGCCGTTGAAATCAGTTTGAATTCCACTTTGTCCGGAGTCCAAAAGTTGTATCACAACCGAAAAGTGATTGTTTGTAGCAGCAAGCAATAAAGCTGACCTTTGTGAAGTATCTGTTAACGCTGGATTTGCCCCGGCAGTGAGCAGGAGATCCACTGTTTTCTTATGACCATTCAAAGCAGCGACCATCAGAGCCGAGTGGTGAAAAATAAGCTCTGTCTCATCTACAATTGCTCCGGCTTTCAAAAGTGTTTGCAAAACGTTGTTATGGCCGTTTCTTGCAGCCTGTATCAAGGCAGTTCCACCTTCTCCGCCTAAATCAATTGCGTTAATGTGCAGATTTGCGCCTTGTGCAAGCAGCATCTCAACTACTAACAGGTGTCCAGTTTGGGCTGCCCTCAATAAGGCAGTTTTTTCAGTAATATCTTCAGAGTGCAAATCTGCTCCATATTGAATCAGCAACCTGACTATCTCACGAAAACCTTTTGAAGCTGCAAGGATCAATGCCGATTCTTTCCAACGATTTCTACTCTCAACTTTTGCACCATTATCGAGCAATATTTTAACGATATCTAAATAACCGTGGACAGCAGCTGTCATCAAAGGTGTGTTTACTAAAAAATCTGCATTTTCAAGTTCAGAATTCAGAGAGCCTGTTTTAGTAGAGTTGATCAGTAGATTTACCATTTTTGCTTCACCGGTCAAAACTGCAGACATCAGTGAAGTCTGTCCCTGGGCATTTTGCAATGCGGAATTTGCACCTTTCTCCAGAAGAATTTTGGCTGTTTCCCAGTGTTTTCCCTGACTGGCAAGATTTAAAGGAGTTTCGTTATGTGGAGACAGATAATCAATTTCCGCACTTTCTTCAAGTAAAAATACAACCATATTTTTGTATCCTCTACGTGCAGCATAAAGTAGATTCTGATTAATGTCGGCTCCATGATTAATCAACATTTTTGCAATTGAGAAATGACCTTGCAGTACTGCATGTGCAAGTGCGGATTTTCCGTAACCATCTTTCAATGTATAATTTGCACCTTTAGTTAACAAGACACGCACTACGGTATCGTGACCCTGAGATGCGGCCCAAATAAGCGGTGTAGAACCATCAGAGCCAAGCTTATCAATATTTGCTCCGTTATCAACCAAAAAGCTAACAACATCAGTGTATCCTTTATGAGAAGCCCAGGTTAGTGCTGTCCAACTATCCTCATCTTCTGCAGTAAGATCTGCTCCATTCTGAGTGAGAAATTCTACAGTTTCGAGATGTCCACTCCCCGCAGCCAGCATTAGTGGGGTCCAGCCGGAAACATTGGGACTTTTTCCATTACGACTGTTAATATTTGTTCCACCTTTTAGCAGAAGTTCTACGATTTTAGCATGACCGTTATTTGCTGCCCACATCAAAGGAGTCCATCCTTGAGAATCACGGACTTCTGTATTTGCGTGTAACTCCAGCAATGTTTCAACTACTTTGAATAGTCCATGGGAAACGGCATAAAAGAGGTTTTCATGGTTATCAATTTCATTATTGCTTAGAAATCGAACCATTGAGATACGTTGTTGTTCGGCTGCATACATCCATGCGGTTCGTCCGTAGCGGTCGCTAAAATCAAGTCGCCCCTGTTCTCTGAGCAGGAGCTTTACTATTTTCATATCTCCTTTTCCTGCTGCAATCATTAATGCGGTTTTTCCAGCAAAATCCTGAGCATTCACTACCGCCCCTTTCTCGAGCAGGGATTTTGTTAATTCAAAACTTCCTTGAGAAACTGCAGCCATAAGAGGGTTGTATTTTTTTTGGTCAGCAGTGTTGATAGTAATTCCGTACTCGATCAAAAAATTTGCCGTTTTCAAATGATTATTGCTTAGAGCCAGTAACAAAGCATTTGCACCTTGTTTGTCAATTGCCTCTACATTAGCTCCGGCGGATAACAACCTCTTTACAGTCGATTCCCTACCATACATTGCTGCCATCAGCAGTGGTGACCTTTGAAACTCACTCTCCAAATAATTTATTTCTGCACCGGCATTCAAGAGTAATTCAGCAATATTTTCATGGCCCCCCCTAATGGCCCAAATTAAAGCTGTTGAACCGTTAAGTGAGGCTAAATCTACTTTTGCGCCGCGCTTTAGTAAGTGTAGGACTATTTCAAAATGCCCGTTCTGAGCTGCATACATAATAGAGGACATCCCCAAATCGTCCTGGAAGTCTGCTCTTGCACCATGTTTCAATAAAGTTTTGAGAACTTCAAATTGTCCTCTGTGTGCGGCGAACATTAATGCCTTCCACTTTTGATTAGTTTCAGCATTCGGGTTTGCACCTTGCAGGAGTAAATATTGTAGCGTATCAAAGTGTCCTTTCTTTGCCGCCTGAATCAAAGCCGTATTGCCTTGAGTATCCGTATCATTCAGGCGTGCACCTTTTTCTACAAGCAATTTTACTATGACTAGGGAACCAATTCCGGAAGCAAATATAAGCGGAGTCACTCCGTGAAATTCTTCGGTTCCTCTAATATTTACGCTTACACCTTGTGCCAAAACCTGCTCTACTGCAGGCACGCTGTTAAGAATGGCTAACATCAGGCGAGTCCAGTCATCTCGATCTTTTGTGCTGATTAAGAAATTTTCCAAGCGGTGACTTACCTTGGAATCAGTTTTATTTGTGGAAGTTTGCGCAAAGGCCGGAGAAGGTAATGAAAATCCGGAAGGGAGAAAAATTAGACCTGCTGCCTGTGTGTAAATTAAGGAAAAAAGCAGGAATATACGGATAAAAGATGCCAGTGAGGAACAGAATTGAAAATTCTGAAACTTCCGGAACATCCAGGATGGATAGTCCTTACTCATTGGAGGGAACATTGGTTCTAGAGGAAAAACCATTTACCGGTTTCTCATCAGTTGGATCTATACGGCCGCTGATATTGAGTAAAAGACCTGTTAAGAACATGGTTACCACAAGAGATGTACCACCGTAGCTTATGAATGGAAGTGGCAAACCTTTAGTTGGAAGGAGACCTATAACAACAAAAAGATTGATAACAATTTGCAGGCTTAGAATTGTAGTGGCTCCAAAAGCCAGGTGTTTTCCAAATGTATCTTGGGCATTCCAGGCTATCCAGTAACCGCGCCAAATAAAAACGGAAAATAGAATAATCAGTACACAAATCCACAAAAACCCTAATTCTTCTCCAATGATGGCAAAAATAAAATCTGTGTGAGCATCAGGCAGGAAAAGGCGTTTTTGAAGGCTTTCTCCCAGGCCCTTACCAAGCCACCCACCTGTTCCAAGAGCAATGAATGACTGGATAATTTGGAATCCGGAATTTTGCGGATCATCCCAGGGATTCAAAAAAGAGAGCATTCTCCGTACGCGATATGTGTGTGATGCAATCAAAAATCCTGCAATAACACCCACACCTAACAGGCTGGTGGCAATTTGAATGGGACTGCCACCGCCGACATACAGCATCAGCAAGACTGTTGTAGCTAACAAAATTACTGTCCCAAAGTCTGGTTGCAGCAAGACAAGAAAGAGATAAATACCTGTGACAATAAAGTTTGGTGTCAACCCGCGGAAGAAAAAAGCCAGCAATTCCTGCTTTCTTTCTAAATATGAAGCCACATAGATAATCAAAACTATCTTCAGCAATTCGGCAGGCTGCAAACTTAACGAACCTATTCGCAGCCAGCGGCGTCCTCCCTTAACCTCATGTCCCACTTCAGGAATCAAAACCAGAATCAGTAAAATCAACATTACCAGCATTAACCAAATTGAAAATTGCTGCCATTTGTGATAGTTCACGTACAGTGCAACTCCCAAAACTACAAGTCCTGCCAGTATGTGCATCAAGTGCCGGTATAAAAAGTATTGACCATCATCGTATTGAAGGTCGGCATAAACACCACCTGTACTGTAAATCATCACTGTTCCCCAGGAGAGCAAAAATAATGTTGCTCCAATCAGAGGAAGATCATAGCGAGTGTGCATAAATATTATTTTGTTTTCAACCTGGAATACTTTTAAAGCAAAATAGCTAACAAATTTTTAAGTATAACGTTCTTATGAAGAAGATTCAAATGCACTTTTTATGAGTTTTTGCCGCAAGGACTCAAGATATTGCGGATTTTTTTCACGTTCCGAAATAATTTCTATTACTGCAGATTTGTTTGCTTGTATTGCTTTTGAATAATCTGTCTCAAAAGCACTGATCGAACCAGGGTTAAAATAATTCAAATTAAACATTGAAGAAACTTTCCGGAAATTATAATCGTGTGGTGCAGCGAAAAATGGTTCGAAAATATCTGTCTGTTCGGCAACAGTAAGGAATGAAAAAATACCTCCTCCGTGGTTATTGAGTAAAACCAGCAAAACTGGTTTAGGAGAATCTGTGAGTAGTTTGAACGAATTAAGATCGTGTAAAGCTGACAAGTCGCCAATAAGCAATGTGACCGGCTTCTGCATTCCTGAAGAGTATCCGCATGCTGACGCTATAAGGCCGTCAATTCCACTGGCGCCTCGATTGAGTGCTGTTGGGATATCCGCTCCTTTTTCAGAACCAACCATGTCCACTGCACGGACTGGGAGGCTGTTTCCGATGAAAAAACCATGAGTTTCAGGTATTATCTGAGTCAACCTTCGCACCAAAGCAAATTCATTAATCTTCTCATTTTCTGAATTTGTGGAAAAATGTTTCTCTATCAAATCACCAGCCTTTTCTGATGCCTGAAGCCATTTCTGCGTTTTTGAACGGTTAACGACTGACCTTTTATCCAGTCGCAATTCATGCACTAGATGCTCACAAAATTCTGTAATATCAGCCTCTATTATCCAGCGAAAATTGTGAGACTGATCGTGACGTTCAGAATGGTCTGCGATCCAGACCATTTGAGAGGGAGGGCTCTGTTCCCAGCGCGTAAGCCAGCGTTTAGATGTAGGTGGAAAACCAATGTGCCAAACTGCTTCAATGTCCCAGTTTGAACTGATAAGATCATCATGCAGCAGTTGATCATAGTAAGTTATCCTGTTCGGGCAATTATTACCCAGACGTAGTCCGGAAGTGACATCTGCAAATACCGGCCAACCCAATTCTTCTGCAAGTTTTCTGAGGGAATCAAGTGAGTTTGAAGGAACACGTCCGATGCTCAAGATTCTAGATTCAGGACGACTTTCAATCAATTCCAATATTTCTTTTTTTGGCAGGATTTGTCTTGAAATCGCAAAGTGAACGTAGCAGTTTGTTTTCGGCGGCAGTAGTAAATCTGTACTTTTTTCAGCCTCATTTTTTTCAAAGAAAGGTTCGCGGAAAGGTAAATTCAGGTGTACTGGTCCGGACAAGGGACGCTGTGTTTTTGATAGCGCATGGTTAATTGTGGAGAGCAAGGCTGCGGGAGTGAACTCCGGTCCGGGACATCCTGGATCAAAAAACCAGCGGACGTGTGTTCCAAATATGTGAGTCTGGTTAATAGCCTGATTGGCTCCGGTATCTCGAAGTTCTGGCGGTCTGTCAGCAGTCAGTACCAGCAGGGGAATTTGCTCAACTGAAGATTCGATAACTGCAGGCAAATAATTTGCTCCGGCAGTTCCGGATGTGCAAATCAAGACTGCCGGTTTCCCGGTTGCTCTGGCATGACCGAGTGCAAAATATGCGGCTGCACGTTCATCGTAAAATACAACAGATTTTGCCAGGTCATTACGGGCAACCGCCGCAGTCAAAGGTGTGGAACGTGATCCGGGCGAGATACAAAAACACAACGTACCATGCCGTACTAATTCCTCAATAATCCATTCTCCCCAACATTCATTCCAGTTCACGATCGTCCCAGTAAAGATTTCCAGCTTTGGAGTTTGACTTCTATCTCCCTCCACTCTTCTTCCGGAACTGAACCTGCAACGATTCCAGCTCCTGTATAGACTCTTAAAGTGCGTCCGCATAACAGTCCGGATCGAATTGCAACGGCAAATTCAGCCTGATTACGGTTTATCCAGCCAACAGGGCCCGCATACCAACCTCTGTCAAATGGCTCCAACTCCCGGATAATCTCACGAGCTTCCGGATCAGGTGTTCCTGAAACTGCCGGTGTCGGATGGAAAGACGGAAGCAAATCGGAATCATTTACATTCGGACGCAGGATCCCCTGCATCCTGCTAAGCAGGTGTTGAACATGCCGCAGGGGCAGGCGCTCCAAGTAAGACAAGCGTTTTGTTTGCCGGCAAAATTGCTTCAGTACACGTTCCATTCGATCTAAAACCATTAAATGTTCACGCTGTTCTTTTTCACTGTTACGTAGTTCGTCTGCCAAACGTTGATCATCTTCAAGTGTTTGTCCGCGGGGACGTGTTCCGGCAATTGCTTCACTCCCAATTTGTGTTCCCGATCTTCGGTAAAGCAGTTCTGGAGTGATCCCCAAAAAGGCTTTATTGGGAGCAAGCTGAAAACAAAAATGAAAAGCTTGTGGTGCGTGACGTCCCAATTGGAGCAGTAGTTCGGTGGGGTCATAGTCACGGGCCAAACTGAAAACTGCAGCTCGTGCCAAAACCACTTTGTCTATTTTGCCGCTGGAAATGTTTTCAAGTCCTTGCTCAACCAGGCGACACCATTGTCGATATTCTGGAAGATCGTGCCTCTCCAGTCCAATCAGCGGATTATCTGGAATGATGACATCTTCCGTTCGCAGAGACTCCAGCAAATTTTGCAACGGCTGAAGCTTGGAATTCTTTTTATCACCTGGAAGGAAATTACAGGCCAAAGTTACATTTTCCTCGATAATGCTTAATTCAACCAGTGGTATAGTAAAACGTGCGGTTCCCCAAGTTTCCCACTCTGGGGAAATTGAAGCTTTGGAGTCAAAACGCATTCCTCCGTAAAAACGGACTGTTTCAGGAGAATCCTGTAAAATTTTACTGATAACTTGCAATATATTTTCGTAACCATCCTTCCCGTCTGCAATCTCAAGGGCCGTACCAATACCGGCAAATTGTTCTTTTTGCGAACGGTTTTCCCAATAAATCTTCTGTGAACAATCCTGTAAGGTTAGCCATTCCAGAGGATGAGCCGACTCTAGAGAAGCTTCCAGACGTACAACTCCAGATTTTTCAGGGATTGGTTTATTTTGGGAATTATCCCATTCTTTGACTTGTTTTAGTAGGAAACAGCGGGCATCCTCAAGCGATTGAAATTTTTCTGGTTTCACTTTTAGATTATAATCAATTGATGGTTGGTTTGCAGGCAACATGTACAGTGGAAGCCCCAAAAACGAAATCGTGTATTTCAACCTGCTGGAATCCTGCTTCAAACATTAGGCGTTTAAGTAATTCCTGGTTAGGATATTCAAGTGAAGAATTTGGCAAATATTGAAACATATCCTGTCCGGGCATCAACAAATTTCCGATCAAAGGAACGATACGGAAAAAATAAAAGTTATTTAGTTCCTTAATAACCGGTAAACGAACTTTTCCTACATCCAGGCTGACCAAAACTCCCCCTGGTTTCAGCACACGCAAGATTTCTTGCAGGCATCCGTTCAGGTTTGGAACGTTTCGTAAACCGTACCCAATCGTGACTGCATCAAAATTTGTATCCGGAAAAGGGATTTCCATTGCGTCACCCAGCAGATATTGAATTCCTGAATTATTGCTGCTTTTGGATTTGGCAATGTTGAGCATTTTTTGCGAAAAATCAAGACCTGTCACTTTGGATGCAGGATATTGACGTAATACTTCTCGAGCGATATCGCCGGTTCCACAGCACAAATCCAGGCAGTGTTCTTCCGGTTGCAGTCCAGTTTGTCGTACCACGAACCTTTTCCAGTAGCGGTGCATTCCAAAAGTGATAAGATCGTTGAATCGATCGTATTTTTGAGCAATTTCATCAAACTTTTGTTCAACGTAGCGAGATTTATCATCGGTTCCTGGAAGTGTGTAGGTCATCGATTTTTATTTTAAAGCAGCTTTTTAGGAGGTCAAGAGTGAGGAATATTTTTCAGTTAATTCTTTGAGGTCCAGTCGGTAATAACTTCCCAAACAGCGGAGTTTGAGAATTTCTTTTTCTATTTGTTCAACTGCTGAATCCATCTCAGAAGCACAGGCATTCACGTCCGCAATCCTGTGACCCATTTCGTAATTTTGATGATTTGCCATATACAGTTGACCGTCCTCTTCATCTACTTCATTCCACCACAAGTCACACTCAAGAGGTGCTGAAACTTCAACCGGTAATTTTGGTACAGAAGGAACAACGTAAGGATAGCCGTATCCTGCTAATGTAAGAGTGCAGCCAAAAAGTTTCTCCGGATTCCAATCCAGTACAGGGACTTGATCCCGGACGACTTTCAGCAAAACATCAACCGGGTTTTTTAGCATCCTCAACAGAAGCGAGGTTGTAGTCACACCTAAACGAATGTTGTATTCAATTGCATGCCAGGTTCCTTCTTTGCGTATTGCAGTGACCTGGAGCGGTCCGGTGTAGCCTGTTTTTTCAAACCAGGGCTTTAGAGGATGAATTAATTCTCGAGCTAAACCAAATTTATCATCCGGATCCTGTTCTACAATTCCGGCCAAAGGTGCACCTGCCAATGGCCCCATATCTCCGGTAAAAGCACGTTTGTATTCCTGGTTTGTAACCAAACTGCGTATCTCTCCGCCACTGATAAAAACAAAATGTCCGGCCTCCTCTTTTCCAAGATACTCCTGTAAAAATAGACCTTCTGCATAATCCACGCGCTCAATCCAACCCAGCGTATCTTCCGGGCTTTCACAGATAATGGCGTGGATTGGACTGAAGGGAGAGCAAATGGGATTTTTCAAAACATAAGGCCGCGGATCTTCCTGCATCAACCTCCGAGCTTCAATACGGTTCTGTACATGGTGGAAGGCCGGTACTGGAATACCGTATTGTCTGCATAATACCGAAGACTCCTGTCTTGAAATTTCTATCCGCATTGCATCTCCGACAGGACTAAAAATCGGCCAACCCTGTTTAACCAGGTCTGCCGCCCAAGGCTGTTCTGCCCAGGCTACTGCCTGTGGAATTATCAGATCAGGTTTAAATTTTTCAATCAGGGGTAAAGGAGACGGATGATCTTCAGCACTCCAGGTTTGACCGACTATTTTGGGGCCGAAGTGACCGTAGGGTCTTGTCAGGTAACAAGCGGTTTCTGCGCCATCTTCCCGAAGGATAGTTTGTACTGCATGCGCAAAAGCACCCACACCCAATACCATCACACGAGAAGTCATATTAATTTTAATTAAGCAGAAAGTGCAGAACAGACTGATCTTCCAGAAATAGACTACAGCAAAAGTAAAGTTTCTGGACTGTTAGTTTCGAAAAAAAAGCTCATTTATTGAAGTTTGATACTAACATATAAAGTGACATTCTCCAAGTCGTCTCTTACTCTAAAAAGATTGCTTCTTCCTAGAATATCTTGCAATTGACTTGAAGCCATAGTGCTGTTGGGTTAGTCTTAAATGACAATTGGGAGGTTCAGCTTCATAGTTGGGAGAGAAGCCTGATCGAACCACCTAAAAACAAATTACTGATTAGCCATGACATTAACTGTTTTGATGATGTCTGTATAGCCAATAAAGAGAATGCTTATGTAGACAAGGTTTATGTTTTACAGAAGAACGAAAAACTTATTTTTTGCAAGGTAGCTGGCGTGCATGTTATGGTCAAACAGAGGTATTGTGTTTTGAAAAATCAAAAAAGTTATCCCAAATAATCAAGGTGTTTTGGAATTCGGGATTTAACTACCTCTTTAATTACAGCACAGCTAAATCTAAGTAGTTTTGTTGCTCAGAGCGTTTCTGCAAGCAGATACCCAATTGGAGGGTTGCCCTTCGACTTGAATAACATCTCAAACTCGGTCAGAATATTGTTTTCATTGTAGTTGCTCCGTTGCAGATTCGTGGTGTGTTCAACAATCTTGTAGTTCTCAAGCTTCTGCAAAATTTCAGTTACGGTTTCAAAATATTCGAGATGATCAGTCTTAAATCGCAATTCACCACTGGAACGAAAGTACGGATGCATTTTGGTGAGAAAATCAGCACTGAGGATACGGTGCTTGCGGCGGGATTTTTTGGACCAGGGGTCAGGAAAATTGATGTGCATGCAATCTATGCTGTTGTGCGGCAGATATTCATCAATAAATTCACCGTGCTCTCGCATTAAAAGTATGTTGCTGATAGTTTGCTGTTCAATTTTTTTTGCAGCTAGCACAAGTCGCTTATAACGCAATTCAAGGCCGATGAAAGCGTCCTGAGGATTCTCCTGAGCCCATTCGATAAGGTAACGTCCGGAGCCGCAGCCAATTTCCAGATGGACTCTTCCGGATGAAGCAGGGACATTCTCTTTTTTGCTGTCCCAGAGTTGTTGAAAATTTTCAGGCGTAGGATGAGGAATTAGAAGTTCCGGATAATCGTAAACACGAGCCATGTACGGATTGGTTTTTACCAGTTGCGCAAAAACTTCTGGATTTTCGTCACGGTGGTTTCGTGGGCGGAATCGCATGGAGACAGGAAATATTGGAGTTAGTTGAAAATAAAAGTTTAGTGTTTGTAGAAGCGGCTCATTTTTCTTATGACGGCACGGTGAAACTTAAGTTGAGTGATAAGCGTGAGCTCAAATTGGCTGCTGAAATATGGACCGGTTTAGGGCAGCCAAAAGACTTGCCGCTTACTGACGAGCAGCAGGAATTATTGGAGAAAGAAGCCTGCTACACGACGATCCGCAACAAAATGCTGAGCTTTCTCGCCGCACGTGAGCATTCCGCTTTTGAATTACGCAGAAAGCTGCAACAACGTTTTTACAAATCCGCGGCATTTGATGTTTCTGCTTTGGTGGAGCGTTGCTTGCTGGAAATGCAAGAGCGCGATTTTCAAAGTGACGAGCGCTTTACCAATCGTTTTGTGGAATCAAAACTCGCGAACAATCCACATGGTCCGTACAGGATTTTACAGGATCTTCAAAATCGCGGTATCTCCCGTGAAATGTCAGAGAAAATTCTGAATAAACTCGGCAATCAGGAGTTGTGGCTGAAAAAAGCGCTAAAGTGCCTGGAACGTTTGCATAAAAAAGGAAAAGAACAAACACCTGCAGTTTTAAACCAAAAACTTTACCAGCGCGGTTTCTCCTGGGAAACTATTGAACTGGCACTGGCAGAGTATCAAAACTTTATCAAACATTCGGAGTCCGGAGAATTAAATGCCGATCCGGAAACGTTCACTACTGAAAACCCATGACTCACAATTGTCGCAATGCATAGACAAGATTTGCAAACTAATTCCGACTCAACTGAAACAGAATCTTCCCATCAATCAAATTTAAATTCTGGAGAAATTATCAATTCCGAAATAGATCAGCGTTTCCCTGAAAGGCTGAGCAAAGAACACATCAATACTCTACCAATTCTATCGTTTGAAGGTAAAATCCATTTAATCACGGAAAGTAAAGATGTAAGTGAAGCAATAAAAATTTTGCGGCAGGAGCCTGTTTTGGGTTTTGATACTGAAACACGACCGACCTTCAAGAAAGGTGATCAGTATTCAGTTTCACTTTTGCAATTATCCACACGTGAAGAAGCATTTTTGTTCCGTTTAAACTATTTGGGGCTTCCGGAGGAATTGGCTTCTTTGCTGGCAGATCCGGATATTTTAAAAGTTGGAGTTGCCATTTTGGATGATATCAGGGCTCTCAAAAAATTACGCAAATTTGATGCGGAAGGTTTTGTCGAATTGTCGAACATCGGGAGTGACTTAGGGATTGCGACTTGTGGTTTAAGGAATCTCGCGGCTATTTTCTTCGGTGTCCGGATTACCAAAAAAGAACAATTAACGAATTGGGAGCGTCCGGATCTTAACTCAAGTCAATGTCTTTATGCGGCTACCGATGCCTGGATTTGCTTAAAGATGTTCAGTTTTCTGGAAAGTGAAAAAGTGCTTCCGGAAAAAATAATTTGGAAAATGCCGGAACCTCAACCTCCAAAGTCAACACGCAGGTTCAAAAAAAAGAATCGGGAGCAGGGAAATTGATGTTGCCCCAAAAACAATGGTATGACTCATCTACAGCTGATCCCGAGCAAGTAAAACAATTGTGCCGGGAGTGGAATACGAATCCGTATGTGGCAGAAATTCTTTTGCGCAGAGGACACAAAACGCGTGAAGAAATTAAATCTTTTTTATTGCCCAGCCTCAATAATCTCCGTGATCCTTATGAACTTCGCCAGATGCGGGAAGCAGTGGATCTATTGCAGGAGACGATTGCTAAAAATCGGCGCATTGTAATTTTAGGAGATTATGACGTAGACGGAATCACGGCAACTGCCTTGATGCTGGAGTTTTTGCATAAATGCGGGAAGCTGGATTTAGACTTTTTTATTCCGAACCGTATAAAACACGGTTACGGTTTGACAGAATCGAGTACAGATATTTTACTGGAAATGCGTCCGGAATTGGTCATTACAGTGGACAACGGAATAACCGCTGCCCGGGAAGTTCAGAGACTGAATGATGAAGGTATAAAAACAATAATCACAGACCATCATTTGGCGGATGCGAGTTTGCTCCCTTCCGGAATCGTGGTTAATCCAAATCATCCTGAATGTAAGTATCCGTTCAAGAAAATCTCCGGATGCGGTGTGGCACTTAAGTTGATTATGGCATTACGGAAATCCCTGCGGGACTCCGGATGGTGGACTGCTGAAAGACCGGAACCAAATTTGCGTGATAGTCTTGATTTAGCAGCTTTAGGCACGGTGGCGGACGTGATGCCACTGGTGGATGAAAATCGTATTTTGACACATCACGGACTGCTGGTAATGAATGAAAAACCGAGGCTGGCAATTCAGGTCCTGCAGAAATTAAAAAATGTTAAAACGATTACTTCGCGTACATTAGGTTTTCAATTTGCTCCCTTGCTGAATGCGGCAGGTCGTCTGGAAGATGCAGATATGGCAGTTCACTTTTTGCTTTCAAACGATCTTCAAGAAGCCGAAAAAATGGCAAAAAAACTTGATGCCACAAATATTGAACGACGTGAAAAAGAAGGCGAGATGCTAGAAACAGCTCTTGCTCTTGCGGAGACACAAAAGCAGTTTCCAGCTTTGATTTTGTCCTCACCGGAATTCCACGAAGGGATAAACGGCATTGTCGCTACCCGTTTGGTGGAACGTTTTTACAAGCCGGTGCTGATACTCAGCGAGCGTGAAAAAAAGTTGAAAGGTTCCGGACGTTCCATTCCGGAATTGCATTTGAAGGACGCACTTTCGGAATGTGCGGATTTACTCGAACGTTTTGGTGGACATGCCGCTGCCGCAGGCTGCAGTTTGATTCCAGGGAATTTAAATGAGTTCCGGGAACGTTTTTTTGCTTTTTGCCGGGAGCATATTCCTAAATCAATCGAGCCTAAATTACATCTGGACGGCTCCCTGGAGTTCCCAAAATTAACGAACTTGTTTGTGGAACAGTTAGACCGTCTCCAGCCTTTTGGTGAAGGAAATCAGGAACCGCTATTTTCCATAGAAACTCCGGAATTACCGTTTACAATGCTAAAGGAGAAACACGTCAAATGGCAAGTAAACGGAAATGTTGAAATTATAGGCTGGAATCGAGCAGAGACATATGCTGAAAAACCACCTTCACAACTCGCAGTTAATTTGGGTTTTAACGAATTCCGCGGCAGACGTAAAATTCAACTGAATATTCAGGATTCCAGGGTATGAAACCAACAAAAGAATTACTTTGTTTGGTCTATATGACAGTTGGTTCAATCAAAGAGGCAAAGCAGATTGGGCGTATTCTAGTAAAACAAAACCTTGTTGCATGAGTTAATATCTTGGAAAATATGACTTCAATTTATAAATGGAAAGATGATCTTGAAGAAGATGGCGAAGTAGTCATGACAGCAAAACACGTAAAAACACACATGTCGCAACTAATTAAAAC
>OFJD01000009.1_pt1 | contig 20058 bp, 16 predicted proteins | sample 1540201 | NCBI WGS metagenome assembly OFJD01 (sample SAMEA104347394, study PRJEB22522) | marine metagenome | biome: marine biome; feature: marine water body; material: seawater | collected 2015-09-01T00:00:00Z | depth 229 m
ATATGGTTTAAGGACTTTATACGGCTGCATCAATATTTTTCAATAAATAAAATTCATTGACTACAAACTAATAACAATAAAAAAGCATTTATGATTCAATCTCCTGATTCTGAATTTGAAAACGATAATGATAGTCAAGAGGAAGTAATTGAAGTACAGGAAAACATTATAGAAGCACTTCCTGAAGACAAATCACTTGTCGTTAGCGAAGATGTTTTTCCAGATTCCCTGCTAATAGTACCCCTTTACGATCGTCCTTTATTCCCTAAAATGCTGCTTCCGGTAATAATTTCTGAAGAAAAATTGGGAAAAGTTTTACTGAAGGAATTAAAGGGCCCCCTCCGCTATGTGGGGTTGGTTTACAGCTATGAACCTGAAGATGATTCTCACACTAATGAATCTGGTATTACAGAAAATTTATCGAAGGTAGGAGCCGTAGGAAAGATTGTGCAGGCCTCAAAACATGGTAACGACCCGATGCACATTATTGTGCAGGTTATGGAGCGCTTTGAGATCATTGATATTGCTTCCGAAGATCCTATAATCAGGGCAAAAGTAGAATATATACCGGAAACTGGTGAAGAAAAGTCGGAAGATGAACTAAAAGCCTTTTCCGTTTCCATCATTAATCTCATCAAAGAACTGGTACAACTAAACCCTTTGTTTAAAGAAGAACTCGGGCTTTTGATGGGACGCATCAATCTCAAAGATCCGGCGACACTTGCTGATTTTGCTGCATCGATGACAACTGCATCCGGAAAAGAATTACAGGAGATACTGGAGACAAAAAACATAAAAAAACGAATCGAAAAAGCATTGTACTTGCTTAGACACGAATTGGAAGTAGCAAAACTTCAGGTAAAAATTTCTCAGCGGGTAGAGGACCGAATGTCTCAGCAGCAGCGAGAATTCTTCCTGCGTGAACAACTCAAGGAAATTAAGAAAGAACTTGGAATCACCAAGGAAGGTTCTGAAAGTGAAACAGATAAATATGAAGCACGTATAAAAAAGCTTAAACTCTCTGAAGAGGCAGAAGAACGTATAGATGAGGAGCTCGAAAAATTACGATTAATTGAACCTGCTTCACCAGAATATAACGTGACACGAACATATCTGGACTGGCTGACAATTTTACCATGGGGCATCTACAGTAAAGATTTTTTTAATATTCAACGCGCAGCTCGAATTCTCAATCGTGATCACTATGGCCTTAAAGATGTCAAAGATAGAATTTTGGAATTGATATCTGTAGGAATCATCAATGGTGATTTGGCAGGTTCAATTGTTTTGCTGGTTGGACCTCCTGGTACTGGGAAAACTTCTGTAGGACAGTCGATTGCCAGGGCTTTGGGACGCAAATATTTTCGTTTTTCTCTGGGTGGAATGCGTGATGAAGCAGAAATAAAAGGTCATCGTCGCACATACATAGGTGCACTTCCAGGCAAATTTATTAATGCAATCAAAACCTGCAAAACTGCCAATCCGGTAATTATGCTGGATGAAATAGACAAAATTGGTGCAAGTTTTCATGGAGACCCTGCTTCTGCTTTGCTGGAAGTTTTAGATCCTGAACAAAACAAAGACTTTTTGGATCACTATCTGGATGTACGTTTTGATCTTTCAAAAGTACTTTTTATTTGTACTGCAAATCAAACCGACACAATTCCACCGGCACTGCTCGACAGGATGGAAGTCATCCGGCTATCCGGTTACATCCTTGAAGAAAAACTGGAAATTGCACGAAAACATCTGTTACCTAAACAATTAAAAATACACGGACTCAAAAAAACCCAGTTTTCACTACCCAAACCAGTATTGCGAAAAATCATTGATGGCTATGCCCGTGAAGCTGGAGTGCGAAGTTTAGAAAATAATCTTAAAAAATTACTGCGACAAACTGCAAGAAAATTTGTAGAAGAAGAGATTGATCAAGTTAAGATTTCCAAAGACGATCTTCCGGATATGTTAGGACGAAAAGCCTTTGCAGAAGAATCGCGCTACAAAAAACCTAAAATTGGAGTAATAACAGGGTTGGCCTATACCAGCGTCGGTGGTGCCACTTTGTTCATTGAAGCCTCCAGTGTTGAAGCCAAAAATCCTGGATTTAAACAAACCGGACAACTAGGAGACGTGATGGTAGAATCAACGGAAATTGCTTATACTTTCATCCGCTCCCTTGGCAGTAATGACGAAAAAATAAAGAATTTCTTTGCACAAAATTTTGTTCACCTGCATGTACCAGCCGGTGCCACACCAAAAGACGGTCCATCCGCAGGAATTACAATGGCCTGCGCACTTCAATCCCTGGTTGCACAGGAAGCAGTTATTCCGAATCTTGCGATGACAGGAGAGTTGACGCTCACTGGCTTAGTCATGCCAATAGGCGGAGTCAAAGAAAAAACTATTGCAGCAAAGCGGGCAGGTATAACTCAATTAATTTTTCCTGCTGAAAATAAAAAAGATTTTGATGATTTAGATGAAAGCATCATTGGAAAAATCACTCCATATTTTGTAAAAACTTTCGCAGAAGTTCTGCCAATTTGCTTTCCAAATCTGAAAGGTACTAAGAGACATAAAATCCCTAAAGCTTAATTATTGACTAAGAGCTTTGTTTGCTTCCCTTTTCCGGGCACCACAAAGAAAATAAGAACGCTCTTGTAAAGGGAAACACTCCATTTTTCAGCAATTTTCTGGTTGAATACAATAATCTGAGACTTCATGCATCCTTCTTTTTTTAACCCTGAATTGCTTTCTTTGCTGGGGTTACTTTTGGTGTCAGGTGCATTTGCCGGACTACTAGCCGGACTGTTTGGAGTAGGTGGAGGAATAATTTTAGTTCCGGCTTTATTCTACGTATTTGATGAGTTGGGTTATTCTTCGGAACTCACAACCCACCTGGCAGTCGGAACTACGTTGGGGATATTAGTTCCAACTTCAATTTCATCGGCCTGGTCTTACTATAAAAGAGGTTCCGGAAACATAGTTATGTTTCGTAAGTTAGCACTACCTGTGGCTGGCGGTGCGTTAATTGGTTCATTACTGGCGGGAAATCTTAGTGGTTCTGTGCTCAAAGCCATTTTTGCAGTGATTGCCCTGGTTATTGCCTTAAACTTTTTTCAATAGAAGCATTTCGTTCTTGGCACCAAACTACCTGCAAAACTTAAAATGTGGAGTGTTGTAGGATTAATCGGCCTATTTTCAGCAATGATGGGTATTGGCGGTGGAGTTTTTTTTACTTCTTATTTGACTGCTTACAGCTTACCCATGCTAAGTGCTGTAGGAACATCTGCAAGTTTAGGGTTGATGATAGCCCTTCCTGGAGTAATTGGATATATCTTCAGTGGATGGCATAGTTTAAACCTTCCTCCTTTGAGCTATGGTTTCTTCAGTTTAGCTGGATTTTTGTGTATTCTTCCGATGACCATGATAACGGTACCACAAGGTGCAAAGCTGGCTCACCGCTTGGATAAAGAAAAACTCAAACGCTGGTTTGCAATTTTTTTACTGCTGATGTCCTTACATATGTTTTACAAAATATATTACTAATGCATTTATGCCTATGAAGAACTCCAGATCAAAACCTTTCGTGATAGGAATCAGCGGTGGTTCTGGTTCAGGTAAATCAACAATTATAAATGAGATTGTAGAGCGTTTAGGTCCGGAGAAAATAGCTGTACTACACCATGATGCATATTATCGGCACAGGCCTGAATTATCATTTGAAGAGCGTACCATAATTAATTTTGATCATCCGGATTCATTGGAAACAAAACTTTTAATGAAACATCTGGTACAACTGATTTCCGGGGAAAAAGTTGAAGTTCCTATTTATGATTTCACACAGCATTTGCGGAATTCCAAGACAAAAAAAATATCCCCCTGCCAGATATTGATTGTAGATGGAATCCTGGTTCTAAATGATTCTCAACTCTGCGAATTAATGGATTTAAAAGTCTTTGTTGATGTACCTTCAGACTTAAGATTCATCAGGAGGTTGGATCGTGATATCAACGAGCGAGGACGTTCTGTCACATCAGTAACCGAACAATATCTTGCTACCGTTCGTCCTATGCACGAAAAATTTGTTGAACCCAGCAAGCAAAACGCTGACATCCTTATCCCAGAAGGCGGACACAATCTGCAAGCTGTCAGGGTTTTGTCTGCACTTTTGCAAACACTTCCTGCAAATTAAAGTTTCAGTTCCGCAAAAACAGTTCTCATCACCGCAATTCAAATTCCTTTTCAAATATTTGAAGAACTTCATTTCGCTGCCTAGAACGGGCATAATCAACAGCCGTTTTTTTATTAAAATCAACTACAAATGCATCACCGCCTTTATTGAGCAGTAAACCCACTGAACCTGTTCTCCCTCTTCCTGCTGCCAGCATTAGAGCTGTTTGACCATTATTATTCTGCATATTAACACTTGCTCCTCGTTTTAACAGTTCCCAAATAACCTGTAAATTGCCCCTCTCGGCTGCCCACATTAGTGCTGTCCAGCCTTCGTTAGTGCGTGAATTCAAATTTGCCCTTGATTCCAAAAACATTTTTACCAGCCGTAAATTACCGTAATATGCAGCCCACATTAACGGTGAAAAATTACCTTTATCCGGATCAGCACCATGTTCCAGTAATACTTTTACAATGGCCTCATTTTTCATTGACGAAGCCCAAACCAGTGGAGTGTCTTCAAGTCCATCTGAAGTGTCAACATTCGCCCCATATTCTGCCAGCAGCTTTACCAGTTCAGTATTTTGCTGTTTGACCGCATGCATCAAAGGTGTATATCCATTGAGATCCTTCAGTTCCAAATCAACACCTTCATCAATAAATCTTTCAACTTCAGCTAAATTTTCTTTTTTTAGCGCCTGGATAAAGGAACTCTCGGGTGTTGTCTGCATTAAATAACTTTGTGCCACTTCACTTTTTACAAACAAAAATGATTTATTGTCGGACAATAAGACATCATAAATTTTGCCGGATTGATACTCCGGCCAGAGTAAAATCAATAACGTGATAGCCACGCTGGTAAAACTAAAAAAAAGGAACCAACCTAAAAAAAGCCAGCGTGAATAATTTTCATTAACTACTCCCCGAATTGTATTTTCTGCTTCTTCCTGCTTTTCATTCTGACCAGATTTCGGTTGGTTGTCCGCTTTATTTTGATCTCCCCCGGTCTCAACAATTAGATCCTGATTGGTGTAATCTTTGCGTCTTTTGGAAAAGAAAGGGTTTGAGAAACGAGAAAAATATTTTGGCTTTATCCTGAATGGAACTTTTTCTTGTTGCTGCTGTTCAAGAAGTTGGGGTCTGCCTTCGGAAATCGACAATAGAATTCCTGGATCAATCTGAGAACTTCCGGAAATAGTAATTGGTATATTTTGCAGTCGAACGTGCCTGATAACTAATCCCAGGAGTTCCTGTGTATCATGGCTTATGACTTGCAGATTGTTTAAATCCAGATTAATCTTCTCCGAATTACTTGAAAAAATACCCTTTTCAAGTGCATGCATTGCCGGCTTGATATCTACATGCCTCAACTCATCAACGACTTTCAAAGTCACAATGTGATTTTTTTCAGTGGAAACAATTCGATTTAGCATTTTACTTAGTCAATGTTGGCAGGAAGGTTGCAGATTGTTTCACAGGTAACTATAATTGTTTTCTCCTGTAGAATCAGCAAAAAACACACCAAATTTTTGACAATTTACAAATGAAATATTTTAAGTATAAATTGATTTTGGTACAGTTTATTTTTGCCTTGAGTATGAACACAGCACTGGCAGAAGAATTGTCAGACTATGTATACTGGAAAGATCTGCAGATTGCTCAGCTAGAAGAACTCACTTGGAAACTGGTTGACTCAGTTCAAAGTATGGGATCCAAAATCAGTTCCGTGGCGATTTCGAATATTTCATATGGAGATACCCTGCCAAGTAGTTTTCGCAAAGTTGCTACTGCACGTTTACAACAAACACTCACCAGTCAGATGAAGTTGAAGGTGAGCGTCTGCGAGGCATGTAGTCAAATTCGAACCAACATTTCAGGCAGTTTTCTTAAAATTAGTCGAGGAATCGCTGACGACAAATTTCGTCGAGAGATTGCCAAAGAATTAAATGTTAATGGATTCCTTGATATTGCCTTGTTTACAAGCAAAGGACAACTCTCGATTTCACTTAATGCATATGATGCAAAAAATGGAGAAATTGTTTTTTCTAAAATTGTGACCGGAAGGCCGCCCAAAAGTGGGTCTTACATACATGCTTTCTACGGCAAGATGACGGTCCCAATTAAATTCACCAGTGATTCATCTGGCCAAATCACAGTTGATCACCAGGCTAGAGTTCTCGGTGGGGAAAAAATGGTTAGAATTGCAGATGACTGGAGTTTAACTGGAGGGGCTTCATTTTTGAGTGATGACAATTCCAACTTGACAGATAAATATGAAAAAGCAATCACTGGATTTTTGATTGATGGCACAATTGGATATGACCTTTTCAACTTTGGCGGTGACCAAGTATCATTTGGGCTAATAGCTGGTTTAGGTATGATGACTGTTACACCATTCAGTAATCCGGCATATTTTAAAACAGGTTTTACCGTCTCTGTTGCGGAACAATTGACGCTTAGTTACCATTTACTGGCCTTGCTGACAACAGATGAAAGTGCTACTGCTTCAAGTGCATCAATTGTTTCAATTGGATGGAAATTTAGTGGAGATGAATTCTAATTATAATTGTGAGTTCCAAAGATAACTTAATGTCATGAAACCAAATAACAATTGTAGAACATCACTTTCGTTTTTGCCAATATTTATAGTTGGCCTCTTGTTATTGGGGGGTCTAGGCGGTTGCAGTACTTCAACTGAAGATTCTATTGAGCCTGTAGAAGAGCTTCCTGTGAAGAAAAAAGTGCTTTTCAATCAGAAAACTAGTGGTGGAAAAAATCATGTTTCAGTTATCGAAGAAACACAGGGCAATAAACGCCACCTGCGGATTGTTTTACAACGTGGTGATCTCCAGTCTAACTTAATCCATCCCATTGACAGTCCTAATTTTGTAATTGCAGTACCTTTGCAGGATGCAACCAGCAAAGGCTTAACTTTAAAAACAGCTGCTTTTGAACAAAGTCTTAAAATAGATATTGATCAATTACTCGCACGTTACCTTTCGCCGGAACGGTTTAATGTTTCTGTAATAATTAATTGGGACAAAAAATTGTTGCAGGAAGTGCAACTGAAAAACTTACCGCTTGATTCTGACACATCTAAAGTTGATACAAACGTTGAAAATGTAGAGGGTGATGACGAAATCTCTGAAAGTGTAAAGCAAAACCATGAGCTGAAGGAGGCCTTAAAATCGGTTCAAATCAGTGTTTTGCTGGACAACACCTTGCCTGAAACACAGGAGATATTTGTAAAGAAACTGATTCCTGCTCAGGAGTTTTTCAATGCTGATCGCGGAGATGCAGTTTCAGTGGAACGGAGCTCTTTTCCGAAACCATTTTCTGACAGTATTGCTCCATATGAAGAACAAATTGTAAGGAGGAAACTTACAGAGTTATTGTTGAAATATGTCGCTAAAACTGATTTTGTTGTAAATGTAAAATTTTCTTTGATTGAAAAAACTAAAAATGCACCTCCTTCTGCCAGCAATATAAAGATGGCTATAAATTTACTTCTCGACGACACTGTTCTGCCTTCAGTGGATACTTTCCTCAAGGAAGCTGTTCCTCTAGCAATAAATTTTGATGCGGAAAGAGGCGATGCTCTGAAAATTATCCGCAAAAGGTTTCCGGAACGTTCAGTTGATTCTATTTCGCCTGAACAACGCACTGCACTTAAAGATTATCGATTAAAGATTCTTGAAGCTTTCCAAACAGGAGATTACGTTTCAGGTTTGGAATGGGCGGAAAAAGGTTTGAAAGTCGCAGTTAAAAGAGCAGACAAAATATTTATCTTAAAAATGAAAGGTTCCTTGCATTTCCTCCTGGAAGAAAAAGAGGAGGCATTGGAAATGTGGCGGCATGTACAACGTTTAGATCCAAAAGATAAAGAAGTTAGTCAAATGCTGAATAACCTGGAGTAAGGAATGAGAAAAAACTCAATTTCAGGTGACCTTGCATCACTTTTTAGCTTACTGATTATTTGTTTTCTGACGTTTTATTTTGGCGAAAATGCATCTGCACAAGAGACGTCTGATGTTAAGGATGAATCACAAGTAGAGGATCCATCTCCGGAAAAGGCAGAAGAGGCAGCAGAAAAAAAACAATCCCTTGAGGAGCTACTTGCTGTTCCATTTAAGCTGATCAAGGAAGAAGAAGATGAAGATTTAGGACAAGACGGGGAAAAAAAGGACAATAAAAGCAAAAGCAATAAAGGTGAAGTAAAACTTCCTCCACCTCCGGAACAAAGAAAAGTTGAACGGGACCTAGAAAAAAAGATAGATATTATTTTTCGCGAGGTACTTCCTAAGGATTACGTAGGAGTAACGGTTAGTATTCGTTATATTCTGGAAACCGTTCCTGTCACTAAGGTGGATAAAAGTATTTCTAAAGTCAAGCTTCCAGGATTTGAAAATAATGTCTGGGTACCAACACAGTCTAAAAAAATAATTGGGATAGTTAATCAAGTAAGACCATACACTACAATATTTGCTGTCGTCAATACTCCGGTTTCTTTGTTCAATGTGGAAGTCATACGACAAATATTGGACGAACGAATCAGGTTCCTGAATTTAACCGGCAGAGACGTTCTAAGAATGGTGCATGTACCGTTTACAACACCCGCTCAATCTTCAGTAAATACTCTTGATAACGCAGCCGCAGAACTGGCCAAAAAGGAGGATGGAGATGAGAAAGTAGGGGAAGATGAAAAAGTAGACGGTGAAGAAAAGAAAGAGAGAATAGAGGATAAAGATGGAGGGAAAACAGATAATAAAAAGCCGGATGCAGGTGAGGGAGAACTTGAGCTGGCAGAGCAGAAAAAAGACAATGAAACACTTGAAGATAAGCCGGAAGCTATATTGGAACCTGATCCAGAACCCCGTCGGATAGACCAAAAGACTCGGGTTGAAACTGCACGTTATTTGTTACAGGTTAGAAAAGCATATTTGAAGGAAGATTATGATGCTGCTATTACTGCTCTTAGAAGAGCAATTGAACTTAATCCCTTCTCCTCACAAGCTTTTGCTATGCTGGGTTCAGTTTACTATCGTCTCGGATGGAATAGAATGGCAATAGAAAATTGGCAGCACTCGCTTGAACTTGATCCAACAAATGAAGGTCTGAAAAAATATCTCATGCGTTTGTCAAGGTAACAATGAATACAAAAATATTTTCAAGGATACAGAAGCGCAAATTCATGGGACTGAAAAGGGTTTTTCAATCTATTTTAGTATCCTCAATAATTTTATTTTTGCTCAACCCAGACTTATCCCTTGAAGCCCAGGAACGCGTCAAGTCGCTAAGTGTCCGGCAGTTTGAAATTGAAGAAGCAATCCGCAATGGTCTCAAATATTACCTGGATACTAAGGATTACGTACTGCGGGTAAAACTGTTTGGAGAGGAACGTTCCATCGGTAGTATAGCAAACGAGGCGCTTCCAGGATTCGGGCAACTCAATGATCCTGTAGGTTCAGGTGCTAAATACTGGGAAATCACACGGATGCGTGTAGATTTGGTGATGCACAAAGAAGTTTCGCCTTCAGTAAACACTTACATCGGTGAAATTGTACCTATCCTCAGTGGACTTGATTTTGAGCGTGGAGACGAGCTGATTTTTGTACCAATTTTGCCTAGTGATCCATTTCCTGAGCAGGTTGGTGATCCTTCTTCAGCAGGTTTACCGGATCCAATGGCGAAAGCCCTCCCGGAAAATGACCCAAAAGATGTAGAAGTTGCATTGCAGAGTGGTGAACCGTCTGAAGAACAAGATGGAGAATCACTAGATGAAGAACCGTTTTGGCTGAGAATGAGCGACATTGAAATAATTCTTGCCGGAATGTTGTTGTTACTTATTCTTTTGTTTTTCTGGGTTCTCTGGAAACTAAGAAAATTCAAAGCAATCTCAACCGGACAAGAAGGTTTTCCTGCCCTGATGCCGCCTCAATCTGAAACGCCTCAATTACCTTCGTCTCCTAATCAAGGTTTTGTTTCAATTGCGGATACTAATGCTAAACTCCTAAATAGTCATGAAAACCATGAAAACCAGTTAAATGATGCTGTCCTAATCGCAGACAACGAGCGACTCATTCAAGAAATTATTAAACAGATGATTGGTCGTGATGACTGGAAACAAGAATTAGTCCAAGAAATGTCTCGGGACAAACAATCGATGGACATGCTGACCCAGTTGATCGCTACTCTTGGAATGAGTACATCAAGAAAACTTTTCTCAGATACTATTCCTCAAAATACTTATTTGGATCTGGAAAAATTAGCGGAAGAAGCCAGTTCTTCACCTGAAGAAGAGAATGAGATGTTAAAGGACATACAGAAATTTTTTCTTACCAAACAGTTAACTGATCCCGAACAAAATAAATCAAATCCATTCAGTTTCATGGATCAGCTTAGTACATCACAAATCGGTTTTTTGGTTAAAGACGAACCTGCAAAAATAAAAGCCTTTATATTTGGGCGTTTGGAAAGTGATGAGGCTGCTGAATTATTACGTGATTTATCCAAAGACGAGCGTACACAAGTGGCATTGGAATTGGGGAAACTCCACGAACTTCCCCTTGAACTGGTGGAGAAGATTGGCTACAACCTTGCAGAAAAAGCCAGACATGTGCCTGATGATGGTACAGTCGGAGTTGATGGAATAAAATTCATTGCAGATGTCCTTGGTGATTTGGACAATACAACCAGGGAAGAACTGGTTAAGGGCTTGCGTACTTCAGACATAAAACTCAGTGAGAACATTGAAAGTCATTGCTTTATTTTTGAGTCAATACCAGTTGTTCCAAAAGATATATTGCTGGAAGTTGTGCGAAAATTACAACCTGATGATGTGATAACTGCAATTTCTGGTACTACCTCAAAAATCAAGGAAGCAGCAATCATGTGTTTCCCTGAAAAAAGCCGTCCTGCCCTCGTTTCTTCACTAAAAACGAAATCACCGGATTCAGACGAAGTCCGTGCAGCCCGCAAGTTGTTTGTACAATCTATGCGGGATATGTCTGATGCCGGCCGGTTGAACCTACAGGAAGTCAATACAAAGTTTACTCAAGAAAGCAGTCAAACTGAATCTGCGTAACAATAATTAACATCTTAGGAAACTGGAATATTTGCTCCTGGGGCCTGGTTATATTCTATATATTTTGCACTTGCTGAAAAATAATACTTTTTAATAATATCAATGAGTAATTTTTCAATTGATGAAGTAAACTGCATGGTGTTTCCTGAAAAAGCACGAAAGCCTTGCACTTCAGTCGTTTGAGTCCATTATTCAACAAGGAAACCTCACGAAAACAATAATTTTGCTTCTTTCTATTCTTCCCATTTGCCATTCCGGGTGAAGCGATGCATAGATCCGGAATCCAGGGAAAATGTTTCAAATCTTGTACTCAAACTTAACGGCGATTTTGGATCCTGGATCAAGTCCGGGATGACAAAAGAAAAACTTTTTCAGCAAGCATTAACTAGTTTTAGTCTTCGGAATTAGGGACAAAACCATTTCCGGAGTAATCGTGGTTAAACATCGCAAATAGTCCGGATTACTGCATTTCCCGCGGCCATCACGGGAACATGGGCGGCAACTCAGTACTTCCTCTGTTTCCAGCATTTTACTTTCTTCCAAAAATGGAGCATAGCCAAACTCTCTCACAGTTGCTCCAAACAAAACAATAACAGGGGTACGCATCGACTCCGCCAGGTGACCAACAGAAGTGTCGTTAGTAACAACAATCCTGGCTTGCCTAAGCAATTCAGCAGTTTCAAGTGGAGAAAACCGGCCTGCTACGCTTTGTACCTTCCCTGAAAATTCTTTTTCCAGTTGAATAGTTTCTTTTTCACCTGTACCCCCGACCAGTACTACAGACCAACCTTGCTCAAGCAAACTTGAAATCACTTCATTAAAATAAACCAGTGGCCAGCATTTCAGAGGATAGGATGCAGACGGACCTATAGCAACAAACCGTTTGGGAAGAAAGTTGTTTTTTTTTAGAAATTCCTGAATTAGTAAAACAGCACTTTTGTCCGGAAATAGTTCAGTCCGGTTATTCAATTCCAACTTTGTGTGTTCCTGTAAAGGATGAAGCAGGTGCTGACGTTGAGATGGTGTTTTTTTGAGAAAATTTAGTTTCCAACGAATGAGTAAATCACGTTTCCAACTGCGCTTGTTGATGGACCAAACTTCCGGATATTTAAAAAGGCCGAATCCGGAGAGGTTCCAGACAATCCAAATACTCCTCAAAGAACGGTGGGCATCGTAAATCAGGTCATATCTTTCCCTCCGCAATTTTTGTATCAAGGTTTTCAGCAGAACACCGGATCCATCTCTACTGTACCTAATGACTTGATCAATGTGAGGGTTGTTATCAAGGACAGTGCCTTGTCTTGATGAAGTCAGCAATGTAATTTCTAAATCAGGATAAATACGCTTCAATTCACGAAATATTGGTGAAGTCAGCACCAAATCACCCAGTGCACTAAAACGAATTACCAGAATTTTCCGGGGATTATTCATTAACCTTTAGTAATTGAGTGAAAATTTCATGGTGTTTGCATCACACTTGTTGTGAATATAAGAACCTCAAATACACTACTAATCATTACAATACAATGAATGTAAGCCAAACAAACTCTGCAATTCCGCTAAATTTTACTGAAAAAGGTAATGGAACTCTTTCTTCTGTATCAGGAAATCAAAGACTTTCATTTGAAAATATTCGTAGTTTTCGTCAACATTTTGAACAAGGAACTATACCTATGCGCTTTGCCTTAGGAGACAATCAACATCAAACATTGATAGTTGCAATGTACGAAGGTACCGAAAAATTACTAAATCAGGATGTATCTGAATTTGCTGTACTCGAATATCTGGAAGGACTTAAACTGACAGCCAAAGAATTGCGCCAACAGGGAATTTCCGGGGAACAATTCAGAACATCTCTGCTTGAACATTCTGCGTCAACTGTCAGAGACTTGGTAAGCTCTTCCTGATTTATCAGGTTCCGCTCACTGCCATTTTGTCAATTTTAAAAGATGGTGTGAGAATTGAGCTTCTTTCATCAACTTCACTGCCAATCATTTTCAAATTATTCAACATTTCAGTAAAAGTACCTGCAATAGTAAATTCACTTACCGGCTCAGCCAATTTTCCTTCACGAATCCAAATTCCCTGTGCCCCCCTAGAAAAATCTCCTGTAACAATATTTGCTCCCTGACCTGACATAAAGGTCAAATACAATCCGTTTTTGACGCTTGCAATCAATTCCTCTTCAGGATAATCACCAAGATTAAGAATCAGGTTGGAAATTCCTCCAGAGTGACCGTTGGAAGTCATTCCAAGTTTATTTGCAGAATATGTAGAGAGCATATAATTTTTCAGTACACCATTTTCTATCAAAACTAAAGGTTTGGCCTCAACTCCTTCACTGTCAAAGTGACGACTCCCAAGTTTTCCTGGAAGTAAAGGATTATCTATCAGGTTTATTTTAGAATCTGCAATAGATTCATTTAGCCGATTCAAGAGGAAGGATTGCTTGCGAAAAAGATTTTCGCCCATTAATGCAGAGGCTATTTTACCCAGAAAACTTTGAGCCATTTCCGAACTAAAAACTACAGGGACTTCCTGGCTTGCCGGTTTGACTGCACCAAGTTTGCGTAAGGTTCTATGACAGGCTTTTTCTACAATTTCCCGGGAGGGAGTCAGATTCTTGTGAAAACGAGCTGCACTGTACCAACCGTCCGTTTGTTTACGTCCAATGTTAGTTGAATCACCGGCTCCATCAGGAGTTGATTTTGCATCATCTGCAACCATCGAAACTCCAAGACTATAAATAGTTTTTGTCTCGCCTTCAAGAAAGCCGTTGGAATCCGCATGAACCATGTGAGAAATACTGTCGGAATAAAATGATTGCTCTGTTCTTAACCTTCTATCAGAGTTCAGAGTCAACTGTTCCAAATCGAGTGGAATTTGCACTTTTTCTTCAGAGCTCAACTTGTTAAAATCCGGATCAAGAAATTCCAGATTACCCGGTGCACGTCCTTGTAACGCAGGGTCAGGAAGGCTGTAAAACTCATCTTCACCCATAAAAGGGAGTGCATCCATAGTTGTACGGATTAAAGGGCCCAGTGTCTCAATTCGCAGATCATTTGAAGAAACAGTAGATCTGCGTTTGTTTTTTGAAACTGTGAGATGAACCCCGGATGAACCTGATTCCTGAAGTGATTCAATTTTTTCCTCACGTACATCAACCTGAAAAGACGTCGAGTTGGCAAGTGAAACAGATGCTTGTTCTGCTCCAATTTGTTTAGCCAAATCAATAATTTCTTTAGTAATAGATTTATATTTTTCTAACATATCGTGAGTTTGTCTGCTTATCGTGCCGGTGAATCTTCAGTCAGATTTTTCAAAATTGGAGACCTGTTCCTGAGTCAAAAATAATAAATGTTGTCTTGATTTATGCTAACGAAACATTGCTTAATATTTATCAGCTATTTTTCCTAAACACAATCGGCTCCCATAGTTTAACTGGATAAAATAGGGGATTCCTAATCCCTAGCTCCGCGTTCGAGTCGCGGTGGGAGCACCAACAATTGTTTTAGGAGAGACGTAGAAAGATATGAATTGCTTTAAACTTCAATTCGTGACGGCTAAGCCCTGACGAAAATATTTTTTAAATCACCATCCTGGTCAGCATAATTGATCATGCTCCGAACGATCTTACTCAATTCTTCTTCTTCTGAATCGTATTCTTCAAAGTCGTACTGCTGAAAAATCTCTCTCATCTTTGAAATGAGTTCATCTTCCAATTCGACCTCGATGGATTCATCGGTGGAGAAACAGCCTCCGATACAGCGGATTTCACCAAACACATTTTCATTGTCGTCCTGATTTAGAATCTCCTTGACCAGGTTTTGAATGGATATTTCAATTCCTCCAAGAGAAAAGTCACTTACAACCTGGTCCAGAAACTCCTTTTGTTGATCCTTTAAACTGATATTGAATTTCATATATTTTTCCTTATAAACATGGTTATTAAACCGGCATGATGACAACTCTTCACGCCTGACTGCTGTAATGAGCCTGCCACCGGATCTAGTGGAAACAGTAGATCTCACAAGATGATCTTAGTCGATATTTAGAAATTCGTCCAGATTTAAAAACTACCGTCGATTATTGAAAGCTCTTTTTCTGTTCGTTCTGTTTCAGTACTTTCTTTACTTACCGCCCTGGCTATCCACATCCAGTTTTGTTGAGCATCCTGAGCCTCGCAGAGTAGTTGAGATGCTCACTTAGCAAAAAGACCTGTTTCTAATCAGATCGGCTGGAAGCCTGGGTAATCAGAAAAATAACAGGCTCCTTTTTTATTTCTTGTCATAGTATAGATCAAGTGCTATATAATATAGGACTGGTTTAGTACTATTTAAATATTATTTAAAATATGGTGTTGGTAAATCCAGGAGATTTTCTTGTCATTCAATAAATAAACCATGGTTAAAACTGGATGAAAAAATGCGATCTTGTATTTCATTATCATGATCAAACAAAACATGATTATTATCGTTATGCTGCCTCTTTAGGACATTTGGATTGGGATAATCAACCGGATCCTTTTCGTCGCTTTATAGGTAGCCGGCTCATTTCTTTACCATTAACAGAAGTTCATCCTTCATTGGAATATGATCAACTTTATTCTCAAAAGATTCAAGCACATCCAGTTTCAGAAGAAACCATTTCAGCACTTTTTTTCTACTCATTAGCTCTTTCTGCATGGAAACAATACCAAGATACCTCATGGGCACTTCGTGTGAATCCATCCAGCGGAAATCTTCACCCAACAGAAGGATATCTTATCATTGACAAAATTAAAGGGAAATGTTTCCTTCCGGGAGTTTACCATTACACTCCAAAGGAGCATGGATTGGAACTCCGTACTGAGTTTGGATTGGAGTTGTGGAAAGAATTGACAGAGAAATTGCCACAGGGTTCCTTCCTCGTGGGATTATCTTCAATTCACTGGCGGGAAGCCTGGAAATATGGTGAGCGGGCGTTTCGCTATTGTCAGCATGACATAGGGCATGCATGGGCGGCATTAGCTATTTCAGCTTCTATGCTGGGATGGAAACTCCAAATCCTAAACACCATTTCAGATGAAGCAATCGCACAATTGCTGGGGTTGAATCGGTTTAATGACTTTGAAATGGAAGAGAAGGAAACCCCTGATCTTTTAGCAGTCATTGTTCCTTCAAATGATACACTCAAACCAAGTCAAAGTCTGAAACAAGAATCTATTCAAAAAATTGCAAACGGAAAATGGTATGGAAAAGCAAATAAACTGAACGAAGAATACTATCCATGGGAGATCATAGACATGGTTTCTGATGCTTGTGAAGAACAAAAATCTGATTGTGATATAGAAAAACCAAGTACGCAATTGTTTTCAGTAACTTATCCGGTCCCTGTTAATGATGTTAAACAGGAAAGAAAAAATACTTTTTTAGCTGGTCATATTATCCGTCAAAGACGTAGTGCAGTAGCAATGGATGGTGTGACTTCAATCACAAAAAAACAATTTTATGAAATGCTTAGTAGAGTGATCCCTGTAGTGGGATCTATGTTGTGGGATAGTATTGCTCAAAGGCCATTTATTCATTTAGGACTTTTTGTTCATCGGGTGGTGGGATTGATTCCCGGACTATATGCTTTAGTGAGAGATCCGGAAAAGCAGTCTCTGCTCCAAACTTCAATGCACGCTGAGTTTCAGTGGAAAACCCCTCTGGAATGCCCTCAATCGCTTCCTCTTTTTTTATTGGAAGAAAAAGAGGTTCAAAATTTGGCTGCTTCTGTGAGTTGTGGGCAGGATATTGCGGGTGCGGGTGCATTCAGTTGCGGGATGCTGGCTGAATTTGAAGAACCTATTCGACGCTTTGGAGCCCATTGGTATCGGAGATTATTTTGGGAAACTGGAATGATTGGGCAGGTTTTATATTTGGAAGCTGAAGCAAAAGGATTACAGGCCACAGGGATTGGTTGTTTCTTTGACAATCCAGTCCACGATGTATTTGGATTAACCGGACATACTTTCCAAAGTTTGTATCATTTTACGATAGGAGGATCAGTGGAAGACGACCGCTTGAGTACACTTCCAAGTTACCAACACCTTGCTTCCTCATCCATCTTATGATGTAATTATTCTCATTCACAATGGAGTTTCAAAATGCCTCGTATCCTCTCCCTGATCCCAAGCAGCACTGAAATTGTCTGTGCTCTTGGCTTTGAAAACCAACTAATTGGACGATCACATGAATGTGATTTCCCTTCATCTGTTCAAAAACTGTCCTCGTGTACAGCACCTAAATTTAAAGTTGAAGGTACCAGTGCTGAAATCGACCAACGAGTCAAATCCATTCTCAAGAATGCGTTATCCGTTTACCAGATTGATGAAAAAAAACTTCAACAAATGCAACCTGACATCATCATTACCCAAGCTCAATGTGAAGTTTGTGCTGTCAGTCTCAAAGACGTGGAAAACGCTGTTTCCGAGTGGGTTGAATCCCGCCCTCAAATCGTATCACTGGAACCGAATGAACTCTCAGACATTTGGAAGGATTTTATTAATATTGCAGAGGCACTGGGAGTGAAGGAACAAGGTCATGAGTTAGTTTCTCAGTTGAAACAACGCATGAACAAGATTGCTCAAAAGACAATAAATTTCCCTCAAAAGCCGACGGTGGTTTGTATCGAATGGATTGAACCTTTGATGTCAGCAGGCAATTGGATTCCTGAATTGATCGAAATGGGAGGTGGAATTAATTTATTTGGAGTTGCAGGGGAACATTCGCCTTGGATGAGCTGGGAACAACTGTTAGAAGCCAATCCGGACGTCATTCTCGTCATGCCCTGTGGCTTTAATCTATCTCGATCAAAAGCAGAAATGTCATCATTATCCCAAAAACCGGAGTGGTCGCAGTTAAATGCCGTCCAAAATCAACAAGTGTATCTTACTGATGGAAACCAATACTTTAATCGGCCTGGCCCACGTGTAGTAGAATCATTGGAGATCATCGCGGAAATATTGCATCCTGCTCACTTTGATTTTCACCATCAACAATCCGGATGGGAACAATTATAATTTTTTCATTCATTAAAAAAGCTAGAGAGGTTGAGCATCAGCGTCGTAAATTGTTTCCAAATAATGGTTGAAGAGGAATAGAATGCTAATAGAGACGTCTAAGAAGAACGCTATTTGCTTCGATAACAGCTATGTACTGCTGGGAAGCCGGTTCTACGCAAGCGTAAAGCCGACACCGGTGGAGCGGCCCTGTATCGTCAAACTGAATTACGGTTTAGCTCGGGACTTAGGTATCGACCTTGAGGTAATTGAGCCGGAGGCATTGGCAGAGATTTTCTCCGGCAATCAAATCCTGCCTGGCTCTGAACCTCTCGCTATGGTCTATGCCGGTCATCAATTTGGCCAGTTCGTTCCGCAGCTGGGCGACGGGCGTGCCATTCTCCTAGGAGAAGTCATTGATAATTCTAGTTTTCGCCGTGATATTCAACTCAAAGGAGCAGGCCTTACCCCATTCTCCCGGCAAGGAGACGGGCGTGCTGCACTCGGCCCAGTGCTTCGTGAATATATTATTAGCGAGGCGATGCATGCGCTTGGAATACCGACAACGCGCTCGCTGGGCGCTGTCACCACCGGGGAGCCGGTATATCGGGAAAAAGTTTTGCCTGGCGCGATCCTTACAAGGGTCGCCTTGGGGCATGTACGTGCCGGCACTTTTCAATATTTTGCTTTGCAGCGTGATGAGAAGGCTCTCACACAGCTCGCCGATTATGTAATTGATCGACATTACCCAGTGGTAAAAAAAGTCCCTAACCCCTACTTGAAACTTCTGGAAGAGGTGATGGACCGACATGCGCGGCTAGTCGCCCAGTGGATGCAAGTTGGTTTTATACATGGCGTCATGAATACCGACAATATGGCGATCTCTGGGGAGACGATTGATTACGGACCATGTGCTTTTATGGATACCTTTGATCAGACAAAGGTGTTTAGTTCGATCGACCATATGGGTAGATATGCTTACGGCAACCAGCCGCCGATCGTGCAATGGAATCTGACCCGCTTTGCAGAAACGATCCTTCCATTGATTGATAAGATACCGGATCGCGCTGTTGATCTTGCGAAGGAAGTGATCGAAGTCTACCCTGAACGATTTCAAGACTATTGGTTGTCGGGTATGCGCCGAAAGCTTGGACTGTTCACATCGGAGTCGGAAGATGAAGCCCTGGTTCAATCCCTGCTTGATACCATGCAGGAGAATGAGGCCGACTTCACACTGACGTTCCGCCGACTTTGTGATGCTGCTCTGGGTCCGGAACTGGAAGGTTCACTGCGATATTTGTTCAAAGATGCAAGAGCCTATGACAAATGGGCCTTGAATTGGCGAGTTCGCATGTCACATGAAGTCAAAACACCGGACGAGCATGTTGAATTAATGCGTCAGGCAAATCCTGCTGTTATTCCTCGTAACCATCGCGTTGAGCAGGCTCTCGAAGCTGCCGTGGAGGAGGGGGATTATGGACCATTCGAAAAGCTACTGGAAGTGCTCTCGTCTCCCTACATGGAACCAGTGGGTCATACGGAATATATGCTGCCACCGAAACCAGAAGAGCATGTTCTGCAGACATTTTGCGGAACTTAATAAGAAACGTAGTGGAGACGCTTGTTTAGCAAATAGTCTAGTATCCTATCTGATTAGCTTGAAACTTGGGAAGTCATAAAATAACATTTTCTTAAATTAGTTCTTGACATAATTACTAATCTTGTGCTACTAATATAGTACTAAGTTAGTACTATGCGCATATACATATCGGAAGTGTCC
>OFJD01000010.1_pt1 | contig 19154 bp, 20 predicted proteins | sample 1540201 | NCBI WGS metagenome assembly OFJD01 (sample SAMEA104347394, study PRJEB22522) | marine metagenome | biome: marine biome; feature: marine water body; material: seawater | collected 2015-09-01T00:00:00Z | depth 229 m
GTTTCAACTAAGTTACCCTTTTTACAAGGTGGTAGAGTTAGAAAAATAGAATTGCATGTTAATTTACAGTAATTGAAAGAACAACTCAAGCATTCCTTAGGCATAACAATGTATGCTATCGTGAGGAACATTGTAATTTTTACATAACAATTTGGAAAACCATGGCTGAAACCAAAGAAACAGGAGAAAAAGCTGTAAAATTCGGTAAAACACAGGATGTATCACTAAAGACTATTGAAAAGGCTCCAAAGGATACGCAGCAAAAATATCATGCTATCTCATCAAAAGGAGAATCCCTGAAAATAGTGGAAGCCGATGTTCTCAGCAGTAGTACCAAAGATGATATAAAAACACAATTGCCTAAAGCAATTGTGGTAAAGAAAAATCTCAAAAAAGACGTAGAAATTCTGTATGCCAGCTTCAAAATATTTAAGGAAACTCACAGTAATGCTGAAGAAATAAAAGAATTCAAGATGGCATGCGACAAGGTGATCCTGGCCGCACAAAAATCTCATACTGAAATAAAAGAAAAAGTCTATACAATTTACGATAAAAAGAAATAAATCCCTTCCTTCCTATTTTGATACCCCAAATCCATGAATTCCGGAAAACTTATCACTTTTGAGGGACTTGATGGCTGCGGAAAGAGTACCCAGTTAGAAAAAGTACATGACTGGCTGACCAGTCGTGGTTATACTGTCCTCAAAACCAGAGAGCCCGGCGGTACAAAAATTGGCCGGCAAATCCGTAGTATTCTTCTCAATCCGGAACATAAAGAACTACAGCCTGAAAGTGAATTGCTGCTCTATTTGTCAGATCGGATCCAGCACCTTCAAGAAACAATAATTCCGGCAAAAAAGGCTGGAAAGATTGTCCTGTGTGACCGCTTTCATGATTCAACAGTAGCCTATCAGGGCTATGGCAGAGGCTTGAATTTGAGCAGCATTGAGTCTATTGTAGAGCATTGCATAAATCCTTATGCTCCGGATTTGACTATTTTCCTGAATATTTCTCCTGAGACCGTTGCTGTACGTTTGGAGCAGCGTCAAAAACAAACAAAAAAGAATCGACTTGACCTGGAATCATTGAACTTTTTCAAACGTACTGCACAAGGATTTAAAGCTTTATCTGCAGCTGAACCTGAACGCTATGTTTGCCTCGACGGCGAACAGAAAATTGAAGTTATCCATCATGAAATCGTTGTTGTCTTACTGAAACGATTCCATTTCCAGGGTCTAAGTTAGGAAATTTGGCTGCTAATTTCGTTTAGTGACATAAGGTAAGGGAAAGTTGTTTAAAGTAACAATCGTCCCAGTGTTGTAACTCTATCCATTTTAAATAACTCCTAATAAAATTACATGGAATTCTCAGGTTCGATAGTTATGACGCTTGTTTTTGTGTCACTGTTATTTGCTGTTTCTAGTGGTATCCTTGCATCAAAAAAAAATAGAAACTTTATTGGCTGGTTCTTTACAGGACTATTATTTGGTCCCTTTGCTTTATTTGTAGTATTACTTCCTTTACTCCATGAAAAAACCAAAGATAATTCTAAGCTCTGGACATCTTGGAAATTCTGGACAGTTTGGGTTTCTTTATTTGGATTGATTGCTCTGTTGGCCTTTGGGTTTACTACCGACCCCAAAAATGTGCCTTCTCCTCTGGTTGGGCGACCTGCTCCGGATTTTGAGTTGACGGCTTTGAAAGGCGAGGAAACAATCCATTTAAGTGAACTTAGAGGTACGCCTGTGCTACTGAATTTTTGGGCTTCATGGTGTCAAGAATGTAAGGTGGAAGCCCATATTTTGGAAGAATTTCACAAAAAATATGGTTCGGAGACAGAACAAATTCGAGTAATAGGTATTGCCATTCAGGATACTCTGCAAAACGCACAAGCATTTGCACGCCGTTTTGGTAAAAGCTATTATCTGGGCTTGGATGATGATGCCGGTAATATTGCCTTGGATTATGGAATTTATGGAGTGCCGGAATCTTTTTTCATCGATCCGGATGGTATGATTTTCTATAAACAAATTGGCGGAGTGACTCCAGAATTACTGGCAAATAAATTTGAGCCATTTCTGTGAAAGAGGCTGCAAATCATGTTTTCAGGGTATAACTCTTAACCGCACACCATAGGGAGCTTCAGAAAGTAAGGATTTAGGCAAGCGGCCAAAACGTGCTTGACTCAGTCCATTCAGCACGGCAAGCTGAAATTTTACTGATTTTCCCGGTTGGGTCAGTTTTTGTTCCACCACTTTACCGAAACGGTCTATACTTAACTCTATTTTCAGTTCCAAACTAGGATCAAATCGTTGATGCGGTCGAAAATGTGAGGAAATTTCCTGCCGTAATTCTTCGTGAAAAGATGACCTGCTCAATTCGAGACGAAGTTTTTTTATAAGTTTCTTTGCCATTTTTGATGTGGTACGATGTCTTTTTATGAGTTTCTTTGCCATTTTTGAAAGACTATTGTTACCTTCTACTGAATTGTTATCTTGAAGAAGAGAAACTTCTTTCACCTGATTTGTATTTGATTCAGCCAGATGATGCATTGGAGGATGGTCAAAGCGGAACTCAACTTTTAACTCTTCATCAGGAAACGCCTCTGGAAGAGGAGGCAGTGGGACCAGGAGGGTTGCTTCTTTTGCTGCTTCACGCATGATGTCTGAAATTTCACCCATGCTATTGACCTGATAACTGCTCACAATCCCACTTTTTTCAACGGTAGCCTGGACGAAAACCTCTCCGCCTTCAGGTTTGGAACCTGATAAATAATCTGACGGTGGGTGATTGCGCCAATGGTAATATACTAATTGGCTCCAACGTTCAATGTAACTTTGATAATTCCAATCGTAATTGCTGAGCCGGTAATCCTGATAAAAACGAATTGTCAATTCCGGAAGAAACAATATGCTGAGTTTTTCTGTAACCGGCGTCTCTGGTTTTGGCAAACTCTCTATTAATTGGAGGTCTGATTCAGGAAAATCAACACTGTCCAGCAATTCAAATTTGAGAATAAATTGAGGTGATAGCATGGCTTCAGTTTCAGTAGGACTTGCTTCTTTGAGATAATCTTCGTCTCCAGCAAAACTATTACCCGAAAAAAATACCCACTGACCTTCATTAAAATTAGCCAGCCAGCTATGCAGTGATGTCCCGGGAAGGATCAGAGTGTCGTAATCCAAATCTGTGTATGCATTGTTCCAGGTTCCCATTGTGACCCTGAATTTCTGAGCAGTTTTATTTTCAGTAGCTTTTTCCGGAGGAACAATTGCGAGTTCAATTTCCAAATAAGCTTTACCATTACCAGTAGTATGCAGTGTCCGAATACGACCGATCCACTTTGTTAAGACCCTGTCCTTTAGTTGCTCAGCCAAAAATTGTTGTCGTTTTTGTCGCAGTAAAAATTTTTGAACAGCATTGGGTGAGGCTTGGTATTTGGCAGCATATTCTGCTAAACCATTCATGAATTGTTGCTGAATTTCCGGCATCATTGCTCCAAGTATTTCCGGAGATGGATTAATGTTTTTGACAGTATTTTTCGGTTGCTCACTCCAAACTGCAGTCGCAAAAACAACACAGCATATCAGTAAACATATTCCAAAATATTCTCTATGATTCAGCATTGTCTCTTTTTTCGATCTAATGTAATCCGGATACTTCATTAACTTTCAAACAATATAACTGTGTCTGAAAACACAACTTCAATCTTGAGTTCATACTCACTGTTTTTCTCCCTTTTTGTTAAACTGGACAAGGAAGATGTCTTTCCCACCACTGTATTTTGCTCCATCCATTCGACCTTCTGTAAAACCTGTAACGTATATTTGTCCTTCCGTTCCAATAGCTAAACCTAAGGGGCGTTCGTTTTCCGGTGTACCAAATTGCCGAAGCCAGAGCAATTCGCCTCCCGAATCCAGCATTGCTAAAAAAGCATCCTCCTTTCCGAAATGAGATTGCTTTTCCATACTACTTTCAGTATAGCCTCCCACCAGCAAGTTCCCTTCTGGAGTCCACAAAGTAACCGTACATTGTTCAGATTTCGTGCCTTTGAAAATATATGTCCATAATTTTGTACCTTCGGAATTATATTTTGCGACAAATGCATCATAATTTTCTTGCATATCTGTACCATTACTTTCAGTTTGAGTAGTGTACCCAACCAACGCAACTGCTTCATCAGATAGAATTGCAAGTGAAGTCCCCGAGTCATCGAGCTTTGTTCTAAATGTTTTGCTCCAGCGTTTAGGCCCCATCTTATACATTTTCAGCAGAAAAACATCTATACCTCCTGTTGATTTTTTCCCGTCAAGAGACCGCATCATACTTCCGGTAAGATACAGACCAGTTCCTGAATCAGCGGCAATTGCCTGAAGACTGATCCCTGGATTTAATTCAGTCGCCCACATTTTTTCGCCGGTTTTGCGGATCTTCATTAAATTGAAAGGAGATGCGGCAGAAACGTAAATATGTCCTTCCGAATCCAATGCCATTCCATTTCCTGATACTGTTCCAGAAATTCCGATTACTTTTGAAGATAATTTTTTGCCATTTACATCATAAGTCAACTTAATAACAGCAGAATTGTTTTTTCCCTGCGAAAGACCACTCAAACTAAGTTGACCTGATTTTTTCATTCGCAAAACTGCAGCCTTAACTGAGCGTCCAAAACCAGGTTGATGAATCCAATTCAAGAAACCGCTTGGGGCATATTTTGCCAGAAATAAATCTGATTCTTCTCCACTTTCACTTACACTGGTGTTTCCTGCAAGATAGACATTACCATCCTTATCAACAGTAATTGCAAAACCGGTATCGTCACCTTGCGTCCCAATTTGCTGGCTCCATGTCGTGCGAAATCCAAGTTTAGTTGTAAGATTTTTTTTCAATGAAGCACCATTTATAGCTTTTATTTCAGTACTCAAACGTATTTGATGAAACGCTTGTGCAGCATAAACTCCTTTGGGAGACAGCACGATTCTTTTATTACCGTCCTCTAATTCCGGTAGATTCATGCGTACACAATTTCTAAAATTATAGGAGCTAATTTGTATGGTACCGGAACATTGCGTATCTTCAGTGTTGACAGTAAGCGTCAGAGGATCAATTAGGACACTAAATATCAAAACAATTTTTTCATTCCGTTTAACAGTGATTGCATTGTCTCACGGTTCTATCGAAACAAGTTTTGGAATTATAAGTGAAGTGTATTTTGGTTTTTTCACAACAACATTTGCTGTTCCGCCGCACCCTCCCAATAATACATTCATTAGAAAGCTTACAAATACAACTGAACAAGTAATTTTGGTTGTTAAATTCAATTTATTAATTTTATTCTTCATCTGTGAAAACCATGACATTTATCTGGTTCCTACTATGCGATTTTACAGTAAGCATGTCAATGTCTGAGGCACTTGAATTAATTGTAGAATTACAAAGATACAGAATTAATTGAGAAAATATGTTAGAAATAAATACTATACTAAATGACACTTTATCAAAAATCCGCTTGTTTATTTCTCATATATTTCACTGGAGGCGATGGCTGTTACTTTGGCTAATGTTCTCTGCGTCCAGCATACAAGCTCAGCTTATAACACAGAGTTCAGGACATGAGCTTGCTGATGAAAAAACTGTTTTTTTGTCACTCTGGAAACAGGCTGACGAGCGCCAACTTACTCTTCATCCTTATTGGCTGAAACTTTTACACTTTTATTCATTTGGTGAATCAGTCGGCCAATGGAGTTTTAAAAGTGATATAGTCAGTAGCGGCTTTTTTCTTTCACAAGAAGGAAAAATCGATCCGACAGCCGAACTTAAAGCAACATTAAAAGCATTGCTTTCACCGCTCAGTGGAGACCCCAATCTTCATGCACGGTGTAAGTTTATTGCCCGCTACAACTGGCTCCGCAGTAATCTTGATTTTCCGGAATTACCAAAACTGTCCTGCCCTCTTTTTGAACGTTGGTCAAATCTAGAAGAAGCAACTGGAATCAGTATAGTATTTGTCTCATCTTATTTAAAAAATCCGGCTTCAACATTTGGACATCTACTCCTCAAATTCAATTCGCAAAACCGTTATTTTGGACATTCTCTCCTCAGGCCCACATTGAATTTTGGGGCAATGATTAATCCTGATGACAACCCTTTAATCTATGCTTTACGAGGACTATTTGGGGGGTACGACGGAAGATTTACTGATGAACGATTTTATAATTTTAATCATGTTTATGGAGAAAATGAATTGCGTGATTTGTGGGAGTATCCACTATATTTCACAGTTGAACAGCAGCATCGTGTGGCCTATCATGCATGGGAATTGCTACAAAACGTAAACTTTACTTATTATTTTTTCCTCGATAATTGTGCTTATCGAATGGCAGAATTATTGGAAATGGCGTGGACCGACACAACTCGAATCAATACTTCTGGAGCAATTTGGGCTATTCCGGTCGATGTAGTGTTTAAACTAAAAAATATCAAAAAAGAATCAGGAGAACAATCTCTACTAGGGGATCCAAAGCTGATTCCGTCAAGACAAAGAAAATTGCAGAACCGCACAGCTCAATTAAGTGAAATGGAGCAAAAACAATTGACGAAATTGATTGAATCTGAAAATTATTTGGATTCAGAAGAATTTCGCAGCTTTCCGGAACAGTCACGAGCAAGAATTATTGATACTTTGCTGGACTACAGGCAGTATGTGAAAAGGGACAAACCCACACTGAATCAGCAAAAAGAGCGTTCTGTACTGCTCCGTGTCCGTAGTGAACTGCCAATTCTGGAAAACAACGTTTCAGCAGAAATTCCTGAAGCCCCCACTGACGGTACACCACCTATGCGTTTTCGATTTGGTGCAGTTTCCAACTCGCTATTGGGACCTGCACTGGAAGTTGGTACCTGGGCAAATTATCATGATTTACTTGGAGATGAATCAGGACACCCGCAAAATACAGAAGTTGTAACGCTGGATTTGCATCTGCAGTTACGCAAAAACTCTTTTGAAGTAACACAATTCCAATTATTTAATATTCAAAAATTTGCCCTCAATCCAACAGGGATATCCGGAGATTATGAATGGTCATGGCGTGCGCGTGGAGGTTGGGAACGTGAACATCTTGGTTGCTTACCCTGCAGAAAATTTAGCATAGCTGGAGGTTTTGGCAGGTCAGTTTCAATTGGTGGTAAAGACTTGGAGTACCTTTTTTTAGATCTCTTTGGAGAAACAAAAAATCATTCGTGGCCGTCAACAACTTGGGGTTATGCACCACATCTTGGTATGTTGTGGAGTGTATTGGATATTTGGAAAATAAGGTTCGACGGAGGTTGGTTTAAAAGCATTTACGGTCCAAAAAAAGAATATTTTCACATTCGATTTGATCAGCGTCTGACTATTGCTCAAGACTGGGATATCCGGATGGAAATAGAACAGCTTGGAAGTCTGGAAGGGACATTAGCTTTACATTATTTCTGGTGAGTTATAAAAACAAATGTTGAATTTTGACATTTTAAGGGCACACCAAAAATGAATAAAATACGAGAGTGTTTATTTACTTTTTACAAGTTCATCATAAATGAACGGATGCAGCCCATTCATCTCTCTGCACTTCTCATTCATGCCGTAACAACACCGGCTGTTTAAGATTTAATTCCCCTTTTGAAACATTGTATATGAGGCCGCTTCCATGCAAAGTATGTCCTTCCCGTAATACCCTCACCGGTTTGGGGATAGTAAGAATCTCTTGTTTTGCATTATAGATTGCAGTTTCTGTGTGAACTTCAGAGCCGTCATTCCGCAAAAGTACTACATTCCCAGTAAGTGTTACCCTGTTATCGTCCCACTCTATCAAGCCCTGTTCTGCAGTAATAAAAAGATCAACCTCCTGAGTAGGAAGGTTGGTTGATAGAGGCAAATTTGGTGTAGGTTTGACAGAAGAATTGTCTGAAACAAATACCCAGATCGTTACCTGCTCAATACGCATACGACTGGATTTTTCCGAAATAACGGCCCTTTTGCCTTTGAGCTTCCAACTTCTCCGCTCCAATTGGTAATCATTTACTGTGATCTGCTCCAGATCCAACACACCTCTTTCTTCAAAAGGAATATTTTCAGGTGGTTCGCTGAAGGAAAATAAATAATAGGCAGCTCCGGCTAGTGCTCCCAACAAAAGAAGAATCGTGAGTTCTTTGCGATTTTCATGTAGAAAGGACGAATAGGTCTGAAGTCCCTGAGATTCCATGATAAGTTGAAGAAATATTATTCAGAAACGGAATACGAATATTGGAACCTCCCACTTTAAAGGAGCAGGTTTTACTGCACGCGAATATAGCGGCATCATCTCAGATTCAATGAAAGCTGTATTTGGTTGTTGTGTACTAGATTGCGGAGAGGGCAGTTCAAGAAGATATGATTTGTCAAAACTTAAGCCTCCTACAACCAGGTATATCCCCAGTCCGTAGCCAAGTACTCCACCAATTGTTGAAGAAGTAATCAATGACTCTCTGAGCTGAATTCCTGAAACTAAATGATAAGAAAAACCCATCGTGGCTCCCCATGCTGAGCCCCAAAGTGTGTTCCAAAATACAGTGTACATTACAGGTTTTTTGGGGGCACCAAATGGAATGTCCTCTTCCTGTGCTGAAATCACAGGAAGATTTATGCAACCCAGTAAAACAACTATAACAAATATTTTTTTCAGCCTTTGTCTCATGTACCTGGTAAAAATAAATATTTACAGTATCCTAAAATCGGAATACAAAGATTGGGAGCCTGAAATTTTGAACAGATTTGATTTCATTTTGAGAAATAATTGAACTTTGAATCGGCCGTAAAAGGTCGTCTTTTCCCATGAGTTCATCCAAATTTTCCGGCAAGGTTGATTCTGAGGGTACTATGATTGAGTTCTGCAGCATATAAAATCCAAATAATGCACCCAATGCTGTTCCGGCAATGAAACCGTTTTTAACCGTACTTTTCAAGGTGACGCTTGGATTCAGGGGATCCATGAACCAGACAACAACACCTAAACCTGCTCCGAAAACACCTCCGCCAAGGGTGTACCCCAACTCCTGCTTCATCATTAAAGGTCCTGTTTCCTGTGCCTGCAAAGAAGCAGTGATCATCAATAGAAAAAAGAAAGGTAAAATCCATTTTATTTTCCAGAGTGTGAGTTTTTTCATTATTGAAAATCAGTCAGGATTTATATTTTGAGTATTGTTCTTTACAGGTCATTCCATCGAGTGCTTGGTTGGTTTTTTTAACAACAAATGCAGGAATATTTATATAATAACCTACTAACTAAAAAAAGAGTTAAAGACGGTTATTCTGAGTTTGAATGAGAATTGCATTTAGGCTACTGTGAAATTAGCTGAAAAGTCTAAGTCTATTTCAAATTTTAATCTTTTTCAAAATTATTAGTCTCTTTTTCATGTTCTTCTTTACCGCCATTCGACGGTTTGTTTTAGTTTTAACAGTCCTTTTTTGTGTAGTATCGCCTGTAGTTGATCTAGCAGCACAGGAGTTTGACGATGATCCCCTCATGTTAGATGGAGGCGATGAATTCGGTTTTGGGCAGTTCGGCGACAATGACTTCCAAAGCGGTGATTTTGGTTCCGGAGGGTTTCAAGATTTTGGAACCCAGCAGACACAAGACCCTCAAGATCCTTTCGACTCTCAGTTTGATTCAACTGATCAATATCTTGATGAAGGTGCGTTTTCTGATGAAAGTGAATCAACTTTGAAAGACGATCTGATTGTCCGTCGCGAATTATTATCACAAGAAGGAAAAGCTGCCCCCTCTAACTTAGGTTATGGTGCAGGAACCGGGTTGATGATTGGCACCTGGTTCGCGTTTATTCGAAAAGAAACCAACACTCGTCAGCAATTCCGCACTATAGGCTCAAGTACTGTTGTAGGAGCATTGATAGGGATTATGCTAGGTACACGTAGTGTATGGGATCCCGGTGCCCCTCGTCCAGAGGATGATGCTTCCCCCATGGGTTTTTCGCAATCTCCTGCAGGTTGGTTATTTGCCCAGAATAAAGAATCGTTAAAAATTGCCTACCGCTGGAAATTTTAGCAACACTTACGCCAAATCAAGGTAACACGTTTCAGTTTACAGGGTATAGAAAACAATATTTGAACTTGAAACCTGAAATCTTATTACTTCACCTGCTGCGAATTATTTTGTGCAACTGACGCATATTTTCTCGAAAACGGTAACTTATAGTGTTCAGCAAAATTCCAATCCCCATACTGCCAAACCCTAACAACATAAATCCAGTTGCCAAAATTGCAGTTGGGACCTTGTTTACATATTCATCTTCCAGATAGTCCAGAATAACCCAGATTCCTGAGATTCCTCCAGCCAATATAAAAGCCAGTCCAATACCCCCAAAAAAAGTAAAAGGTTTGTAAGCTTTCGCAATTCTGGCAATTTCTGCAAGCACCCTAAAACCGTCATGGAAAGTTCGCAATTTTGAAACAGATCCCTCCGGACGCTCCCGGTATGGTAATGGAACTTCTTTAATTCGGAATCCATAATCCAGTATCCGAATTGTCATTTCAGTTTCTACCTCAAACCCGGAGGAAAGAATCGGAATGGATTGAACCAGTTCCCTACTAAATACACGATAGCCGGACATAATATCGGAGAGGTTGCTTTTAAAAATCCAGTTGACCAGTCTGCGTACCAGATTGTTGCCAAAAACATGGAGCGGCCGGAAAGACGTTGCGGTGTATTCTGCTAAACGCACAGCAACTGCCATATCTGCTTGTTCTTTCATCACCGGTTCCAGCAGTTTCCGGACATGCTCTGCAGAATATGTGTCATCACCGTCAACTATCACATAATAATCCGCATCCACTTTCCGGAACATACTTGCAACCACATGCCCTTTGCCGGGACGCGATTCCGGGATCACTTCTGCTCCACACTCTCGTACGATTGCTGCGGTGCGGTCTGTACTGTTGTTATCAAAAACAATGATTTTTGCTTCAGGAATTGCATCCTGAAAATCATGGATCACTTTGCCAATAGTTATTTCTTCATTAAGGCAAGGAATCAGAATGACAATCTTTACTTTATTGTTAATATCCATAAATTTCAGAAAAAAAGTAGTTGCTCAAAGTTTATATTTTTTTTTGATACTTCGCAACTCTTGTTCAATATCAGTGTCTTTAATATTTGAACGAACAGAAAATGTAGATTTTGAAGTTGCCTTAACTTGTTGTTTTTTCAAACGCCCCAATTCTGCTTCAATGTTGTCTAACGGATCTTTATCTGTATACGATTTTGTCTGCGTTTTATGGTTTGAACTTTCTGTACTTGTTCTATAATCTTCGTTATCCTCAAAGGACTCAGTCACTTCCTGAAAAATCTGCCGTGCCCAGTCCACAAATATTTCCAGCGGATCCCTAAAACTTAATCCGAATTGTCCCAGCATTTCTCCAGCGTCCCGTAGTAAATCTTCTAAAGTGTCATCCGGTTCCAAAGTAGCAGATTCATGAGAATTGCCACGAAACTCTGGTTTTTGTTTGTAACCTCTTCTACTTGAAGAAGAACTTGAGCTTGTTCTATTTTTCTGGTCATGTGGTTGTGAAGCTTTTGCACCAGACTTTCCAAGTTGTCGGTCCAGAATATTACGTTTTTCCGGATCTGCAAGAACTTCATAGGCTTGAGAAAGACGTACGAAGATCTTTTGTTGGCGTTTACGTTCTTCTTCGGACACTTGCTGAAATAAGTCCGGATGACATGATTTAGCTTTTCTGCGGAATGCTCTGCGAATCAGAGAAATATCTGCGTCCGGAGGCACTTCAAACAAGGTGTAGTAATTTTCCAATTTTCAACAAACAACTAATGATTTTGAGCTATGAATAGAATCCTTTATTTTGACTTGGAAACCAAGTATTCTGCCGATGAAGTTGGCGGCTGGGGTAACATAGAAGACATGGGAATGTCTATAGGTGTGATTTGGGACACACTCGATGAAAAATTCCATGTCTATATTGAACACCAAATTAAGGAAATGGTCGATCATTTTTATCGTGCAGATCAAATTGTAGGATTCAACCATGTTGGTTTTGACTATCGAGTAGTGGCCGGAGTCCGCTATGCAGACTCCCATGAACGTTCCCGTCTTCACACAGAGTTGGCCGGACTGAAAAATTTTGACATGCTGCTTGAATTGAAAAAACTTCTCGGTCACCGTCTCAAACTTGAATCCATTGCACGCCCAACACTTGGAACCGGAAAATCTGCAGATGGCCTGCAGGCCCTGAAGTGGTACAAAGAGGGCAAACTGGATAAAATCATTGCGTATTGTAAAGTAGATGTCGAAGTAACTCGTGATGTGCATCTTTATGCCCTTGAAAACGGTAAACTGCATTATGATTCACGAAGCGGTATTAAAACGGTAAGTGTTGACTGGAACAGCCAACCCAAAAAACAGGAGCCACAGCAAATGTCATTGTTTTAGTAGTTCAAATTTGCTGTTGTCAGTACTATGGTCTCCAAAACAAACTTAGAGCATCTTAATGATATTTATGCTTTTGTTTACTAAATCATGACTTTTTTTAAAAAACTGGAAAAACGAGTTAGTGCCAGACAGACCTATCTTTGTGTTGGCCTTGATCCAGTCTGGGGGAAAATCCCAGAGCATCTGCCTCATTCTCAGGAAGGTTTACTAGAATTTTTGTTGCAAATTGTAAATGAAACGAAAGATCATGTTGCAGTTTTTAAACCTAATTTTGCCTATTTTGAAGCTTTAGGGCCTTCCGGAATGGAAGTATTGCAGGAATTAATTCAGAAAATTCCTCCTGAAATTCCTGTTATAGGTGACGCAAAAAGGGGGGATGTAGGGCACTCTTCACGGATGTACGCAAAGGCAGTATTTGAAACTTTTGGTTGTGATGCGGTAACAGTAACACCGTATCTGGGACATGATGCATTGGAACCGTTTTTAGATAATCCGGATCGTGGTGTTTTCGTTCTGTGCTTAACATCTAATTCTGGAGCCAACGACTTTCAGCTTCCGGATTTACATTTAAAGGTTGCAAAAAAAGTACGGGAATGGAATATTTACGGTAATGCAGGCTTAGTTGTGGGAGCCACCCGACCGGAAAACATAGCTGCAATACGAGAGATTTCCGGACGGATGCCATACCTAATTCCCGGAATTGGAACACAGGGAGGGGATTTAAGAAATACGCTTTTTTACGCTGATGATGGTTCGAAAATTCCATATTTGATCAGTACCTCTCGCAGCATACTGTATGCTTCCTCAAAAGAGGATTTTGCACAGCAGGCAGGGACTACAGCCCGGAAACTGCAGGATCAAATCAATTTGTGTCGCTCAAGTTTGTGAGCATGCTGGTAAACCCCCCGGATAATAAACTATCACCTGGAGCAGCATTTTCGGTTTGCAGTTTAACTTGTCCCAACAATTTGCCATCCAGCCGATATTCGAGGCTGCCTAGTTGTTGTTCAACTTTAACAGGTGCCGTGATCTGTTTGGGGATCTGAGGCCAGATTTCCAGTCGTTTGTGTTCTTCCTGACTCAGTAAAATGGTGACCGCATCAGTTGTCTGTAAAGAAACACCTTCCGCTTCTCCATTTTCTACACTTACTGAAAATGGAACAGTATCACCTTTCTTGTTCAACTCATATTTTAAATAATTTTCGAAACCATAATCAAGCAGGTTTTTGGTAGCCTTGCTCCTCAATCTTGAATTTTTTGCTCCTAAAACTACTGTAATATAGCGTTGTCCTTTCCGCTTTGCAGTGGAAACCAGATTAAAACCGGCTCGCCGATGATATCCTGTTTTCATTCCATCCATGCCGCGATAATTGCGGATCATCCGATGATTGGTGTTCAATAATTGGAACGTCCCGTTTCTGAAAGTATCCAGACGGATTGAGGACCAACTAAGGTACAGTGGATGCTTTAAGAGTTCCAATGCCAGCAAATACAAATCATATGCGCTGCTCACATCAAGTTTTTGGCCGCGCCCCGGTGGTAGACCGTGTACTGAATAGAAACGTGTTTTCTTCATGCCAAGTTCATCGGCACGTTCGTTCATTTTTTTGAGAAAAAACTTTACTTGCCCGGAAACATGCTCAGCCACAGCTACAGCTGCATCATTTGCCGATGAAATGACTGTGGCTTTCATCAACTCTCTGAACTTAAAAACTTCACCTTGCTTTAAATAAACCTGGTGTCCGCCAATTTTGCTGGTCCAGCGAGAAATATTTACCTTGTCCTGCAAACTGATTCGTCCGGATTCAATTTCCTCAATCGCGATCAGCGCAACCATCATTTTTACCAGTGACGCAGGATAATTTTTTTGATGCATCCGGTCGTGCAGTAAAATACGTCCGGATTCGGCATCAGCCAGTATAGCTGCCTTGTAGTGGGAACGGTATCGGTCTACGCTCTCTGCAGAAAACGCCTGGTTTGTAGTTGCCAGAGCGAAAATAAGTAATGCTCCGTGAATAATGGAATAACGTTTTAAAATAGTTAGATTTCGCAAGGCCTTATCCTTCCAATGGAATTTGGTGTTGTGTATGAACAATGATTCTCTGGCCTTTATCTTTTCAAGGATCGTACCTTTCTTTTTGTGTTGGTCAGTTCTGGTTTCTTTAACTTCAAAATAAGCAGAAATAGCTTTGACTGTTTCGCATCAAACTATCATTCCCAGTAAGCATATCCAGAAGTTTGAAAACAACTAAAATGATAAATTTTACTTGACATTTTTTACGAATTTTCTTAGCCTGAAACTATCTTCGTTAGGGGTGGGGGTTTCCGATAAAGGAACCACCTGAGAAAGTCCCTTGGAACCTGATCCAGATCATGCTGGCGCAGGAAAACGACACTTCTGTTTGGCGGTTTCTGCAACGGTCTTTCCAATACCCCCTCTTTGTCATCCCTGCGAAAATTTTATTAAGTGAGTTTCCGGAGTGTCCGGAGCCTTTCCTTTCAAAAATTATTGTTCCGGAGATTGTTATGAAATCTATAAAATTGTCCGTTTTACCCATGTTGCTCATTGTTGTGGGAATTTTCATTAATCCAACATGGGGAGCGGAATTAACCATTTACACTTACGACTCTTTCAACAGCGAATGGGGACCGGGTCCTGTCGTTTTTAAACGTTTTGAGAAACAATGTGCCTGCAAACTAAAAGTTGTTTCTCCGGGTGACTCCGGAACTGTGCTCAATCGTGTGATTTTGGAAAAAGCAAATCCGAAAGCCGATATTCTGCTGGGCTTGAATAACAGCGAACTCGAAAAATCATTTAGCTATGATTTGTGGGAACCGTACCGTTCGCCACTTTTGGAGCAAGTTCCAGCAGATTTACGTGTTGACAAAAAACACCGTGTGACCCCGTTTGATTATGGTTTCATTGCCTTTGTTTACAATAGTCAAAAGATAAAAAATCCTCCAAACAGTCTGCAGGATTTACTTGATCCAAAATACAGAAGAAAAATTGTGATTGAAAATCCGAAAACTTCTTCTCCGGGCTTGTCGATGCTGCACTGGACGATAGCAGTATTTGGTGAAGAAGATTACCTTGATTACTGGAAGAAGTTAGAGCCAAATTTACTCTCTGTGACCAATGGCTGGTCTGCGGCTTATGGTATGTTCACCAAGGGCGAGGTACCGATTGTGTTGAGCTACGTAACCAGTCCCGCATATCACTTGGAGTATGAAAAAACTGAACGTTACAGGACTGCTGTTTTTCAGGATGGACATTACCGACAAATAGAATTTGCGGGAATTCTCAAAGGGACAAAACGGATCAAACGGGCACGTGAGTTTATTGATTTCATGCTTTCCGAAAAATTTCAAAACGCGATCCCTTTGACAAACTGGATGTTCCCGGTGATCCAGCACCAGCCGCTTCCAGATTCTTTCCGTATTGCACCTCATCCAAAAAGAGTTCCGGAATTGAATCCAGCACGAGTCAACCAGCAAAACTCAAAATGGTTGAAAGAATGGTCCCGGACAATGTCGCAGTAACCCATATCCAATCGTGAAACCACATCCTCTTAGGCTTCTGCAAATATCCGCACTGCTCTTGCTTGGAGCAGGTTTTTATTGGCCCCTTTTGAGCTTTCTTTCTGGTAACAATCCTTTGCATCCGGAAGAAAGTTTTTTGCAGTGGAAATTTTTTAAGGAGTTTTTGAGTGATCCATGGAATTTGCGGGTCATTGGCTTTTCCCTCTATCAGGCTTTTTTAAGCGCACTACTTTCGATTTTTGTCGGACTTCCCGGAGCATGGCTGCTAACATACTATAACTTTCCGGGGAAGCGCTGGTTTCGTCTGCTGACTTACCTGCCCTTCATTCTGCCTTCGATTTTGGTGGTTTTGGCAATGGTGCTGTTTTATGGCAACAACGGCTGGATCAATCGCGGACTGATGGCCATCCTCGGAACGGATGAACCTCAGGTACATTTTCTCTATTCGTTAACAGGAATTTTGATTGCACATGTTTTTTATAATTTTCCGTTGGCTATGAAAATCATTGGAGATCAATGGGAGCGAATATCATTGAAATACCATCATGCCTCAAGTTCACTTGGTGTCGGGAATATGCGGCGTTTTTTCGGCATTACTTTACCCTTGCTGATGCCTTCAATCGGCTCTGCCTTTGTGCTTATTTTTTTACTTTGTATGAATAGTTTTGCAATTATTCTAGTACTCGGAGGTGGTATCCGTTACACGACAATTGAGGTTTTGATTTATCAACTGGCACGTATTGAACTTGATTTCTCAGGTGCAGCAAGTTTAGCTTTTTTACAGGGAGGATTGAGTTTAATCGGCATGGCAATTATGCTCAAAGGCAGGGATAGCAGAGTTGACCAGGAATCTGCAAGCAAGAGCTGGCTTCCGGAAAAACTGAGGAACCGATCCATGAAAGCATGGTTTGGTTTGTGCTGGATTTTGTTAGTATTGATCTTTGCGTTGGGACCTTTGTTTGCCATCCTGATGGATTCATTCCGTAAATTTGAACATGGTGAATGGATTTACACCTGGTATTGGTACAGCGAGCTTTTTACCTGGCGAGAAAATAATTATTTTCTTTCATCTCTTTGGAACTCTTTGCGAATCGGACTCGGAAGCGCACTTATTTCTTCCATATCTGGTCTTGGGTTGGTAAGTATAATTGCCTACCGAAAAGGTGTAAAGAGGCGTTTTTGGGAAATGCTGACTCTCTTCCCGATTGCGTTGTCAACAGTCGTTTTTGGTGTGGCATGGTTCCATTTTTATCAGGGGCATCTGGCGGGGACTGTTCCGTTAATTTTTGTGGTGATGGCAATGCACGCCCTGCTGACCTGTCCATACTGGATACGAATTGTACTTCCAACTCTGGAAAGCATTCCGATGCAGTGGCACACAGAATCAAAAATGCTGGGTAAGCAACCTCTTGAATATGGTGTCAGAATTTTGTGGCCCTGGCTGAGCAAAACTTTTCTGATCGCCTTTTTCTTCAGTTTCTCACTGTCTCTGGGTGAACTAAATTCCACCATGATGATTGCCGATGAAACCGTACGTACGCTTCCACTTGAAATTTATGGAGCGATTTCAGGATATCGCTTTTCTTATGCATCTGCAGTAGCAGTCATTTTGCTTATCCTATCAGTATCTACATTTCTTCTGGTGGAGCGGAGTATTGGCTTTTTTGGCCGGCTAAAATAAATAAATTTGGGCTTTCAAGGAAAAAACTTTAAATTGCCGAAAGAACAGAATAGCATAAGGGAATCGCAGGTCTCGGTTTAGAAACATAAAAATTGTTCAGTGGAAGGATGTATGGAGGTTGGAGGTATAAGAGAAGAAACATGTACTGAAGAAGAAACTGCTTGCGAAAAAATTAATGCTCCTGTTGTGGAACAGGAATTGGAGACTGCAATACTTGAATATGCAATCAGCACATTCCCTTTCTCAAGTGCCTTTGAGAACGTTCCTGGTTATCGCGAAGAAGAGCTTCCGGATTTGATAGAAGGTCTTATTTCTGAAGGAATCGTCAAGGTCGGTTTCTACTACGAAGAAATGCAGGAAAACCTGACAATCTTATATTTTCTTCGACTGGATGAAGAAAAACACGTTGTTCTGGGACTTGATCCAAACGAGGTCTGTGTCAGTATTTCAAATGTTGATGGTATTTTTCGTTTGAACGATGACCAATACATGAATTTACTGAAAATCCCACTCTGCTGAATCATTCTGATTTTGCTAAATTCCCGAAAAAATTACAGTTTTAAGTTCCATGTCTGAATTATCGGATTCTCCAACACTTCTTAAAACAGAAGCTATTCAACTCTCTCTAATTGGCATGTCCGGCGCAGGAAAATCGCACTGGTCCAAGAGAATGGAAAGCCTGGGATTCCAAATGTATAGTTGTGACGATCTAATTGCTGAACGTCTTGGACAGAAACTTGAAGAGAAAGGGAAGTCCACAATAAATCTTGCTAAGTGGATGGGGCATCCATTTTCAGAAGGATATCCGGAGGCAGAAGCTTTTTATCTTGAACTTGAAGCTGCCGTTATCTCTCAGATCTGCGATGAGTTGGAAAACAGCAGTCAAAAAGATAAGCAAGTTGTTGTTGATACAACCGGAAGTCTGATTTATCTGGAAAAAAAATTACTCGACCGTCTGCGTAATTTGACCTTGACTGTTCAACTAAAACTGCCGGAAGAAAAACATGAACAGCTTTTTGAGGCATACCTCTTGGATCCTAAACCAGTCATCTGGGGAGGGGAATACCTCCCCCGTAAAGGAGAAAGTCCCCAAAACGCCTTGGGGAGATGCTACAGGGAGTTGCTTTCTTTCCGCAATGAAAGGTACGGTTTGCTGGCAGACTGTGTGCTGGATTATTCATTTCACCACTGTGCCAAGACAGGAGTTGAAGAACTGCTTGAGTTAGTTACAAACAACTTCAAGATGAAGCCCTGAATCTCCCAACAGACCGATTATCTCTTTTTCAACATTAAGAAACAACAATGCTCCAACCATATCTTTGATTGTGTTTCAGACTGTCTCAAAAAGATTTTACTACCTGCAAAAATACTTAGCCTAAGATGCAATCTTTTCTGAAGGAAATACTTTAATCAACTCTTTCCGATTAATTATTTTTCAAAGTCGGATGGTAAGAGG
>OFJD01000011.1_pt1 | contig 19064 bp, 19 predicted proteins | sample 1540201 | NCBI WGS metagenome assembly OFJD01 (sample SAMEA104347394, study PRJEB22522) | marine metagenome | biome: marine biome; feature: marine water body; material: seawater | collected 2015-09-01T00:00:00Z | depth 229 m
GCGTTCATGACTCCCAGTGGAGTGTCAATTCTGATTTTTTCCTGTGTTTCAGCCCACATGCTGATCATGCACATTGAACGTGGGAGTCCTTTTTTTTCCAACTAAATGGCCAGCAGCGGGATATAACGGGTGAAGGAAAAATTTTTGGTCTGCAGAATTTGTTTTAAATATTTTCGCAGAAAAAAAATAACGACCTCAAAAGGAACCGCATTTTCGGCGCTCAAGTTTGTTTCAAACTCCAGAATCTGCCCGTCTTCTACTAGTCTGGTGTGCATAATTTGTCCGGTATAGCTGTTTGTTATCCGGAACTCCTTTCGTAAATCCTCTTGCTCATACCATTTTGGAATCCCGGTATCTTCATCAAACCAGAGCGTGCTCCGGGTAAAAACTTGGCCATTAGTAGTTGTGTTCTAATTTTTTTCAACAACTAACCGGGTTCCTTCCTTAATCAATGTTTAGTAGCGGAAATGTATCTTCCCTGTTATTTTAGAACTCTCCAAATTCAAGTGCTGAAATGAAGACTCGGTACCCGGCAGCAATTCACTGAGGTAGCTTTCCTGACCGAAAATTGTAGTTTCAGTCAGCAGAAATCCAGTCATGTAAAGGCAACAAATAAAAATTGATTTACTGCACTTATTATTTATCTGCTGCATCAGTTATAAGCTCCTTCACATTTTCGACAAATATTCCAATTGGTTTTTATATGTGATACATCCACAAGGCATTGGCGGCAAACAACTTCTTTGCAGCGCTGGCAAATCATTTTATGTGCCTGGAAACGTGAAATTACTTTACCGCAAATATTACAATTTTCCGCAAGTCTTCTCACTATTCTATACCTGATCCTAATTGTTTCATTTTATCAAAATCCTGTTGAATTATTAAGAGGACACGATACTTAATTTAAACAATAATTAAACATCATTTTCACAAAATTCTCCAAACACAGTGAGTCATTATTATGACAAGTTGTTTTTTCTGGCGCAAGTGCAATGCAAAAGCCGGTTTTTTACTCACGCATTTAATTATAATAAATTTTGTAAAAGAAGCCTTTTGAACCAGTGTATTGCCGGCAGGAACAGTTGTCCGGAGGTTTAATTATGGTCTGGTTTTGTTCATACAAAAAATATTTTTTTGCTTTATCTTCAAAAAAACTTTAATTGGATTTGATTTTGCAGAAAGAATTTGCTTAAATTTGACTGTACGTAATAATAATGGTGTTTACCCCAACATGTAATACTAACAAATAATTAAGCTGTCATGGAAGATATAAAGCGCCTGTTATTGGAAGAGAAGGCGGCACTACTCTCCGGGATTCAGGAGAAAAAAGAAAATAAAACCGAAATAAATAAGGATATTGGCGACGCCATCGATTCTTCTGTAGAAGAACAGAAACGGGAGTTGGATCTGTTACTGCAGGATAGAGAACAGGCAAGACTTACAGGAATTGAGATTGCCCTTAAACGAATTGAATCAGATGACTTCGGATACTGCGACGAATGCGGCGAGGCAATTTCCAAGAAACGGCTGCTGGCTGTTCCCCTGGCAAGAATGTGTATCAATTGTCAGTCAAATGAAGAACGCAGCCGACTTGCGCAGAATACATTTTCCCGTGCAGATTACTCCAGTCAAATATTAGTTGATGATTGATTTTTCTATGCACTCAGTGCTCTGAGTTTATCGAATAAACTGTCAAAGAAAACCTGCCTGAACACCTTAAAAAGGGATGCAGAATCCCGTTTTTATGTGTCTATTAATAATAATCCTATGTAACAAGTGCCGTGTTTTGCGGCTTGTTAATTCCTTTACTTTATGGCCAATCTGCTGAGTTATGATGCCAGTCAGCTACTGGCTTTTATTCTGGTACTGGTACGAGTCAGTGGAATAATCTCTACTGCACCGGTCTTTGGCAGTTCAAATGTTCCACCCCAAATCAAGGTGGTTCTGAGTCTCATGCTGGCACTGATTCTCTATCCTTTTATTCCACTGATCACTGTTTATCCGGATCGTCCAGATCATTACATTATGCTCATTGCCAGCGAAATGTTGATTGGTCTGGTCCTGGGCATAATTGCCCGATTTTTGTTTGGAGCAGTCGAATTTGCAGGAACAGTCATTGGATTTCAAATGGGACTGGGTATGGCCAATGTCTTCGACCCGCAGTCACAGGAGCAAATATCTCTAGTTGGAAGATTTGAAAATACAACTGCTACACTAATATTTTTAGCAATGGACGGTCACCTGATTGTTCTTCAAGCTTTGGTCAGGAGCTACTCGGTTCTCCCTCCGGGAGGTGCAAGTATCAGCAGACCTTTAGTTGAAAATCTAATTGAACTTTCTGCAAGTGTTTTTGTTATTGGATTGCAGATCGGAGCACCTCTGATTGTGGCTCTTTTTCTCGCAAATGCCGTTGTTGGACTTCTGGCACGTTCAGTGCCGCAAATTCAAGTATTTGTAGTCGGTTTTCCCCTGACATTAATGCTTGGTTTTCTGTTTCTGTTTTTCGGAATGCCCTTTTTTGCACAGGCAGTACATCAAATGTTTGAGAAGCTTGACACACAATTTTTTGAAGCCATCAAGTTGCTGGGTGGTTGATTAGGAAATAATGAAATTACAACAGTGCTTTTCTGGTAGAACGACCCAATGCACATTCGTTTTGTATTAAACATTACAGTTAACAGCATCAGATTCTTGAAGACAAATGGCAGAACAAGAAGGTCAGGAAAAAACTGAAGTTCCAACGGAAAAAAAGCGCAGGGAATCGAGAGAAGAAGGACAAGTAGCCTTTAGCAAGGAACTGTCTTCTGCAGCTTTGCTTGCCGGGATCGTGCTGACCCTTGTTGCCACCAGTCCCATAATTCTTGATGCAATGCGGCAACTAATGTCCCAAATTTTTCGGGACCTGGCGCAAAGAAAAGAATTATCAATCGACATCATTTTTACATTATCGGGAGAAATTCTTTCCATAATTATTCCTGCATTTGCACCTTTTGCAGCAGTAATTATATTTACTGGAATATTTGCTTCCGTTCTGCAGGTCGGAGTCCAGATTACCTTCAAAGCAATCTCGCCCAAGTTTAACAAAATAAGTCCATTGACTGGCCTCAAACGACTTTTTTCGTCACAGTCACTGGCAGATTTTCTCAAGAGTATGGCAAAACTGATCATAGTAGGTTTTGTCGGATATTTAACCTACATTGATAAAATCACTGAATTAAATGGACTTTCTGTTTCAACTCCAGAGTCCATTCTCATATACAATTTTACTGTGGTAGCAGAAGTTGCAGGCAAGATAGTTCTGGCACTTGTGGCAATTGCCATTTTTGATTATTTTTACCAACGCTGGCATCATGAGCAACAATTGATGATGACAAAACAGGAAGTCAAAGATGAAACCAAACAAACAGAAGGAGACCCGCAGCTTAAAGCAAGAATACGTCAGATTCAGCGGGAGATGTCCAACGCAAGAATGATGCAGGAAGTTCCGAAAGCAGATGCGGTGATCGTTAATCCAACCCACTTTTCTGTAGCCATCCTTTATGACAGGGATGTCATGTCAGCTCCAGAAGTGATTGCAAAAGGGGCTGACCATTTAGCCCTGCGAATGAGGACAGTTGCCCGTGAAAATAATGTTCCCATCCTTGAACGACCGGAACTAGCCCGCGATTTATATGCAAATGTAGAAATCGGTGATGATATCCCGGAACGATTTTATAAAGCAATTGCAGAAATTCTAGCCTTCGTTTACCGCCTCCGGAAGAGATAAAGTTTTAGCAGTTCAGCTCCCCTCAAAACTGATTCACCCAGGTTAAGTAGAATATTTTTCAATAATTGTTTTTGGAGCAGTATTTGCAACAGGCACATCCGAGCGTTTCAGTTTTGAGACGCAGTAATTTTAACGACCTTCTTGGTAATGGATGACCGGTGGCCGCAGCAAGCATTCCCCTAAATAATATAGTCAGTAAGTCAGATGTCGTTCTCGCTGCAGGCGTGATGTCGATACTTCTGATAATGGTGGTTCCTCTGCCACTTGTAATACTGGATCTACTCCTTGCTTTAAGCATCACAGTCGGTGTACTCATTCTTTTTGTAGCGTTATTTACCAAAAGCTCTCTTGAGTTTTCCTCTTTCCCTTCAGTACTGCTAATTGCAACTATTTTCCGTCTTTCTCTCAATGTAGCTTCTACGAGGCTAATCCTGCTTGAAGGCCATCAGGGACCGGGTGCCGCAGGAACGATAATCAATTCTTTTGGAGAATTTGTAGTCGGCGGGAATCAAATTGTCGGAATCATCATCTTCCTGATTCTGGTTATCATTAACTTTGTTGTTATCACAAAAGGTACAGGTCGTATTGCGGAAGTTGCCGCACGTTTTACTTTGGATGCCATGCCTGGAAAGCAGATGGCGATTGATGCGGATTTAAACGCAGGCTTGATCGATGAAGACGAAGCCCGTCAACGCCGTTCAACCATCCAGCGTGAGTCAGATTATTTTGGTGCCCTTGACGGTGCAAGCAAGTTTGTGCGCGGCGACACAATTGCGGGCCTGATAATAACCTCAATAAATATTTTAGGTGGTCTGCTGGTTGGAGTCACCCAGTTCGACATGTCTGTCGGAGACGCATTTGAGTCTTATGCAACTTTAACCATTGGTGATGGACTTGTCTCACAAATACCTGCACTGATTATTTCCCTTGCGGCCGGTATTGCGGTCACTAAAGCTTCCGGTGATAATAAAATATCTGTGGATTTGCATACACAGATTTTCAGTAATGTTCAGGCGCTCTATGTTGTATCTGCGGTGTTGGTCTCTTTTTCGTTAATTCCGGGTCTGCCTATAGTTCCATTTATGCTGCTCGCGATTCTCACTTTCAGTCTGGCACAAGTAAGTAAACGTTCAAATGTGAAAATTGCAGAGGATGAGCATCAGGAAGATCAAGCACGTCTCCAGAAAGAAATAAGTGAAGAACCGGAAGATATCGAATCACTTCTACCGATTGATATACTTGGCCTGGAACTGGGTTACGGTATGATCCCGCTTGTTGATGAAGAGCAGGATGGTGAACTGCTTAAACGGATCAAGGCTATACGTCGTCAAATAGCATTGGATTTCGGCTACATCGTTCCTCCACTGCACATCAAAGACAATCTTGAACTATCTCCCGGAGAATATTCAATTACGATAAAAGGAATTGAGATTGCCCGCAATGAATTGATGATGGGACATCATCTTGCCATGAAAACCGGAGATGTAGATGAGGATATTCCAGGTGTGGATACAGTGGAACCGGCATTTGGATTACCGGCAATCTGGATTGCAGAAGAAGATGAGGAGCGCGCCCAATTTGCCGGCTATACAGTTGTTGACCTGCCTACTGTTTTGGCAACTCATTTGACGGAAGTCCTTAAGAATCATGCTTTTGAATTTATTGGTCGTCAGGAAACTCAAAAATTAATTGACTCTCATGCTGAATCTGAACCAAAAGTTGTTGAAGAATTGATCCCTTCACTGCTATCATTAGGAGTGGTGCAGAAAGTATTGCAGAATTTGCTCAAAGAACTTGTTTCTATCCGCGACCTTCATACTGTGCTCGAGACTCTTGCAGATGTTTCTCTGATTACTAAAGATCCTGATTTGCTGACCGAACATGTCCGACAAAGTCTTTCGCGGCAGATTACCAGACAATATCAAACTCCGGACGGTTTGCTGCCTTTGATTACAATGAACCAGGATTTAGAGAATCAAATTGCTACTGCAATTCAGGATTCCGGACAGGGTGCATATCTTGGCTTGAATCCAAACATGGCACAGGCGATTATAAATGGTATCGATGGTATGATAGAACAATTTACCATCAACAATTATCAGCCTCTTCTGCTTTGTTCACCACTGATACGCCCTCATGTTAAAAAACTTGTGGAACGTTTCATTCCTAATCTTGTGGTACTCTCTCATAATGAGGTGGCTCAGGATGTACGTATAGAAGCTCTTGGTGTTGTAGAGTTGAGTGGTTAGAACAAGAATAATTAAGCATAGTTTCAGGTCTTCAGGGATGAAAAAATTAAATTTAAAACAAAATTTGTAATCTGGCAATCTTATGAATCTGAAGCGTTACCGCGTAAATAATATCAAAGAGGCTCTGAAATTCATCAAGAGGGACCTGGGATCTGACGCGATGATTGTTTCAACCCGTCAAGTAAAAGAGAACACGGGTGCTTTTGGATTGTTCGGAAAAACTATGCTGGAAGTTACTGCCTCCGCCAGTGAAAAGAAAAAGGACAACAGGTCCTCAGCTCCTGCCACGAAGGCACTTGAGACATACGGCAGCAGCTCTGAAACTTCAGAAACAGTTTTGGCCGATACTTTTCTTACACCACGTAACAAATCTGTGCTTTCAGTTACAGATGAAACACGGAAGATGATGCTCCCAATTCAAAAAGAACTTCAGGGAATCAGGATTACTTTAGGAGATTTGAGCAGTCAGTCTGACGGTTTAGACAAGCATTTGATGGGTGAATTAAAACACGAGCTTGGAGAAATGCGGCACATGATGCACATTTTGGCTACCCATACAGGCAGCATTACAGAGCCGGATCTGCCTGAAAATCTGCTGCTGCTTTATCAGCAAATGAAATTCAGCGGCATGGAAGAAAGATTTTCGAGACGCCTGGTTATGGAAGCACAGCTAAACATGACTACAGAGGATATAGAAAATTTTGCATATGTAAAAATTTTCATTGCCCGAATGCTGATGAAAATCATCAAAATTACCAGAGGTATGGAAGGCCTCAAATCACCGCAAAAAATAGTTGCGCTGCTTGGACCGACCGGAGTTGGTAAAACAACTACTTTAGCAAAGATAGCCTCTGAACAAATGCTGAAATACAAACGAAAAGTTGCCTTGATTTCTGTTGATACAAACCATAGTTCTGCAGCTGAACAAATTCGCTCTTTTGCTAAAAAAATCAAGGCACCGTTCAGTGTTGTTAAATATAAAGATGAAATGAACCGCATTATTGACAGCTATGAGAGTTATGATTCAATCATTATTGACACTGACGGCTGCTCTCAGCGTAACGAAAAGCAATTGTATGAAATGCGTGAAATATTTGACGAACGCGGTCGGATACATAATGCCCTGGTTCTGAGTGCAACAAGCAAAGACAGTGACATGAGTGAAGTAACAAGGAAATTCGGCTGCATGCCAATTGACAGCATTATTTTTACAAAACTTGATGAAAGTGCTTCCTACGGTTCGCTCTTCAACCATGCAATTCGTTTCAAAAAACCGCTCTCCTATTTGACAGTTGGACAAAAAGTTCCAGAAGATATTGAGGTGGCCTCAAAGGAACGTATGGTAGATTTACTGCTGAATATTTCCGGAACCTGAGGAATGAGTAAATATCATGCCCACCAAGCAAAATCCCTATATTGAAAAAACTCAGCAGAGCAGGGAAGATCAACTCATAAAACATGCCCCGCTTGTCAAAAGAGTTGTGACTAGAATGGCCGCCCGTTTTCCACCAGGAGTAGACCAGGAAGAACTGTATCAAGTTGGTATGATTGGGCTCTTGGATGCAGTGGATAAGTTCGATCCCACCAGAGATGTTAAGTTTAAAACATACGCTGAATTCCGCATCAAAGGGGCAATTCTTGATGAACTGCGTAAAATGGACTGGGTGCCGCGTTCGGTTCGTGCCGACACCAATAAACACAGCTCTGCATGGAGGGAACTGTCTTTTGAACTTGGCCGTGAACCCAGTGACCAGGAAATGGCAGGGCAGATGAAAATGAGTATGGATGAATATTACGAATTCATCCGCAAGGCCAGCCCCACCCCTTTAATATCCATTGAAGAATTCAAAGGTTACTCCAATGAGGAAGACAGTGTCAGTTTACTGGAAATCCTGTCTAAACCTGGAGAAAAAGATCCCTTTTCCATACTGTCATTGCAGCAGATGAAAACCAAATTGGCTGAAGCAATTGGTCAACTGGAGGAACGTGAACAGATGGTGCTGGCTCTGTATTATGAAGAAGAAATGAACTTGAAGGAAATAGGAGAAATTCTGGGTGTAATAGAGTCCAGGGTATCACAAATCCGCTCAAAAACAATACTCAAGTTGCGTGCTAAACTGCGGATTATGACCAAAGACGGGATGGAAAATTAACAAAATTCGAAATGCAGAAATGCCGAGTGACACATCCTCAATTGCACAACTGATTCAGGAAATGGTTGATCAGCAGCGGTCCAAAGTTCTCAAAGTTGCACGCGAACTTGTAGCGGATGCAACTCCGGAAGACATCCGCAACCCCCAGGATTTTCCGGAACTATCCACAGACGCTCTTTTCAACTACGAGGACGGCATCCTCACCGGTTACCTTTCTATGCAGACCGCTCTGCGCAGCCAGGAAAAAAATGAAAGCAATGGTCTTGAATGAACTCTGCGGACACGAAGAAAATCAGGCTCCGTTGGAACTGACAGAACTGCCAGATCCCATCCCATCAGCGAATGAGATTTTGATCAGGGTTTCTGCCTGCGGGGTTTGCCATACCGAGTTGGATGAGATTGAGGGGCGAACACACCCGCCGCGTTTGCCAATTGTACTGGGACATCAAGTGGTTGGCCGGATCGAAGCAACCGGAAGCGAAGCTAACACCTTCAGAATTGGAGATCGTGTCGGTATCGCCTGGATTTTCTCTGTCTGTGGAACATGCAAGTTCTGTCTGGCAGGCAATGAAAATCTATGTCCGGATTTCAAAGCTGCCGGTAGAGATGCAAATGGAGGATATGCCCAGTATATGAAAGTAGCAGAAGGCTTTGCCTATCACATTCCCCACTATTTTAACGACTCTGAGGCAGCTCCCCTGCTGTGTGCCGGTGCAATTGGTTATAGATCCCTGAGATTGTCCGGTCTCAAGGACGGACAGAATCTGTGTCTTACCGGATTTGGGGCTTCCTGTCACCTGGTTCTGAAGATGGTGAAACATCAGTATCCGAATACAAAAGTTTTTGTCTTTGCCAGAAGTATGAAGGAGAGAGAGTTTTCCGGTAAACTTGGCGCTGTTTGGTCAGGGGATATTGATGAGGACTAACCGGAAAAACTGGACTGCATAATAGACACCACACCGGCATGGTTATCTGTAATTGAATCTTTGAAAAATCTTGAACCAGGAGGGAGACTGGTCATCAACGCGATTGGCAAAGAAGAGGCGGATAAGGAATCTCTTCTGGGCCTGGACTATCCCGTCCATTTATGGCTGGAAAAGGAAATCAAAAGTGTTGCCAACATATGTCGAAAAGACGTGAGTGAGTTTCTGGCACTGGCGGCCGAAATTCGAATCAAACCCGAAATTCAGGAATTCGCTTTAGAAGATGCAAACGAGGCTTTGGTTGAACTCAAGACGAGGAGAATCAGGGGGGCAAAGGTTTTGAAAATCGATTGAGCCGTTAGGGATAAAAACTCCAATGCCCGCATAATTGCTTCCGCAAAAAGAAACCCGGAGATGAGCGGAGGGTTCAGAAATGTTCAGATCTACATTTGTCAGAGAAGATGAGAGTACGTATTCCAGCAGGCATGTTTCTGGTTTCATCGGCAGCTCTGATGTACGAAATCAGTCTTTCGCGTCTGCTGGCCATTGAACTGTGGAATCATTATGCATTCCTGATTATCAGCGGAGCTCTGCTGGGCTACGGTGCGGCCGGGGCTTTTCGTTTGTCCAGCTCCCGTCGCATCCCGCCTCTCCTTCCTGTCCTCTGTTTTTCGCTGCTTCTGATCCCTCTTTTCCTGCTCAGCAGTCACCTGCCATTCGATCCGGCACTGATGGCGCTGGATCCACAGCACGGAGTCTGGCTGCTGCTGATTTTCCTGCTGCTGGCGTTCCCTTTTTTTCTGGCGGGACTGACGCTGAACCTGCTGTTGGAAGCATACACCGAACACGCGCATTTTCTTTACACAAGCGATCTTATCGGCGCAGCATGCGGATGCGCGGGTTTTTTCCTGACGGCCCCGTGGTTGACGGAAATTGAAGGTCTAGGTATACCCGCGCTTCTGGCAGCATGCAGCAGCCTCTGCTTAGCTTCAGGGAAGAAGCAAAATGTACTCGCGTTAGTGACCCTGCTGACCCTGTTCTGCGGTTCATTTTGGCTGGGGAAACTGGAACTCAGAATCAGCGACTACAAGAATCTTCCCCATGCTTTACGCTATCCTGGTAGCAAACTGCTGGAAACACAGCGCGATGCTTCCGTACGGATTGACTGGCTGGAAACTCCGCTGGCCCGCTTTGCACCCGGCTTGAGTCTGGAATTTCGGGGATCGCTTCCGGATCAGCTTGGATTGACGTTGGATGCTGACGGTCTTACCGGAGTGGCACCTCTGGTTCCCGATTCACTTGGATCTTATCTGCGTCACCTTCCGGAGTGGGTGCTGTATTTTAAACAATCACCACCGGAAAATGTGCTGGTACTGAAAACACTTGGGGGGCAGCAGGCGCTAGCTGCAGTTGAAGCCGGTACTTCTTCTGTTCTGGTTCAGACGCCGTATCCGTTGCTGAAAGAAAGGCTGGCTGAAGACAGCCGTTTCCCGCAAATTGAATTTCGGGCCACTGAAGCACGCGCTCTCCTGGCAGAAGACTGTCCGGAACCCTGTCAAAAGCCGGAGCAGAATTTTGACAGGATTCTGGTTGCAATCGAAAGCTCTGCCCCGGTCGGCAGCACAGGCATGGATCCATTAAAAACCGATCAGTTGATGAGCCTTGAAGGTATGCAGTCCCTGCTGAACCGCCTGGCACCCGGCGGTTGGCTGGCTGTGCACCGTTTTCTGCTTCCGCCTCCTCGCGGTGAGATGCGGCTGCTGGCCACCGTTATCACTGCAATGCGCCGTCAGGGTTGGAAACCGGACCAGAGGCTGGGAGTGTTCCGGACACTCAGTACCTTGATGGTGCTGGTTTCACGTGAAGCCTGGACACCTAAAGAAAGCAGTCGTTTCCGCGAATTCTGCCTCAGCAGAGGATTCGCTCCAGTTTATTATCCGGACATGCCTGAAACAGAAAGGAATAGTGTAATCCAGCTGCAGGAACCAGTTTATGCACTAGGAGTGCGGGAACTGCTGGCGGATCCTCCAGCTTTTCATTCAAGGACTCCATTTGACCTGCAACCGGTTACCGATGACCGGCCATATTTTGAACTCTTCCTGGACTGGAACAGGCTGGGCGATATTCGAAAGAGTCTCGGCGGCAAGTGGGAAGGTCTGGTTGAAGCCGGCCTGCTTGTTCCCCTGCTGTTTGCCGCAGTGAGCCTGAGTGCGCTGCTGCTGATTGGCATTCCGATTCTGCCCCACCTGCGCAGGATGGAAAACACCATTTCAGTTTTACTATATTTTGCCGGTATTGGTTTAGCCTTCATGCTGGTGGAAATCGCATTGCTGGAAAAACTTACCCCATTTCTGGGACAGCCGGTATATTCCTTCGCCCTGGTGCTCAGTGGACTGCTAACGGCTTCAGGACTCGGTTCTTTCCTCAGCAGTAGGTTCTCGAGAACCGGAATACGATTTTATTTTTTGCTGCTGCTGTTCGGTTTGTTCATCTGCTTCCGAAACCTCTCGGACTTGCTCAGGGAATTGTCCGGCGAAGAATGGATTATACGGCTGCTGTGGGCCTGGTTGGTGGTTAGTGCGAGCGGGCTGCTGATGGGTATTCCTTTCCCGGCAGGACTGAAGCATTTTGCGGTCTTTGGAAAGCATACTGAGGAAAGAAGAATCCGGGTGGCCATGGCTTGGTGTGCCAACGCCTGCGCTTCAGTGGCGGGAGCGGCCGGCGCAGTATGGATCGCACAGTTGGCCGGACAGTCAATTCTGTTTCTGCTGGGTGCGTTGGCTTATGGAACCGCGTGGTTGACCCTGGAAATTCGGGGAGGGTGAAGGAGGGAACGGCTATTCCTGTGCCGCTCCGACCATCGGCACAAAACGGACTTGTCCGTGCTGCGAAGTACGCATTTTGCCCTGTGAGTCTTTCTCTATCAGAGTCATGTTTTGAGAGTAACGCACATTGCCGAGGGGCAGGATCAGCTTACCACCGGGTTTTAGCTGGTCGAGCAATGGACGCGGTACATGATTGGCAGCCGCGGTGATGATGACTCTGTCAAAGGGTGCATGCTCAATCCAGCCGTAATAACCGTCACCTTGACGCACCACCACCTTGTAACCAAGTTTTTTCAGCCGAATTTTGACCTCACGGGCAAGGTTCGGTCTGATTTCCATGGAATAGGTTTTCACTCCCATGGCCGCCAGCACTGCTGCCTGGTAACCCGAACCCGTTCCGATTTCCAGCACCTTCATGCCTTTTTCGAGCTCCAGCAGTTGAGACATCCAGGCCACCACGTAAGGCTGGCTGATGGTTTGTCCCTCGCCTATCGGCAGGGGACGGTCGGCATAAGCCAGTTTGCGAATGTGCTGCGGTACGAATTCGTGGCGCGGCACCTGTTTCATCGCCTTGAGCACGGCAGGGTTCCAGATTCCCCGCGGTGTGAGGTGCATGTCGATCATCTGCGTTCGTTTGGACACCCAATCAACTGCCTGTACGGAATTCGAGAGAAGAACGAGTACTGAAAGAAATGCAGAGAAAACAAATAATCTCTTCATCCTGAAATTTTTTATGAAGGTTAACATCACTTTTCCTGTTGCAGGATCTAATACATCGATGCTTTCAGGTTTTCTGCCAAAATGGATAACTCGTCTGCATCCTGCTTGTTCAATTCTTGCTGAAAGTGTTTTTCTTCATGCCTTTAATCAACATATTCCTGTTCAAATATCTGGCGGGAGGGCCAATGCAGTCCGCTCAAAACCTGACCCCGAACAGTGTCTATGCAAACCGCATGTGCTGATTCAGGCCGAATCATGAACCTTGTATCGAAAAAATGAGCCCGGACGTAACGGTAGCCGTTGTGACCGAATACCTGGAAATATCCGTCACGGGGAACAGGGTCTTCCCTGTTCCATATCACACTCTGATCAAGAGGACTTAGTTCAAGGTGGTCTTCAGAAGCAATGTCCGCCAGGCTAAAGCGTTTGTGAACAGGCGCACGAGTCTCAAGCAGTCCGTCTCAGATCAGCAACAAAGGGAGTGATTCGAGGAAATCCTGCAGTATTTCAGGCAGGGAACCCGAGCGCTCCAGTCCCAAAGAATTCAGGGTTGCATCTCCGCTGTTCATCAGCCAGAGACCAGGCATGTAATTTCCGCTGTCACAGAAATAATCGAGCATCATATGCTCGTGATTTCCCAGCAACGCCTTCCCGTGATTCCGGAAAAACTCAAGCACTTCCATGGAGCGCGGCCCGCGGTCAATCATGTCTCCCACCGAAACAGGATCATCGTCCGGCATCTGTTTCAGCAGTGCCAGCAGAGTCCGGTAATTCCCCTGGATGTCTCCGATCAGGTTCATTTATTATTTTGGTCAGGATACAGTTAAACGAATTCACCGGCTGCATCGAAAATCAATTTACTTCTTGACAAGATGAACCAATAATATATAACTTCAACCAGATATATGCGAGGAAGAATTTTAAGGAAACGATTTAAAATCTCTGATGTAATCCAAACAAAACGATCAACAACAAACTATAAAAAGAAAGGCACCATAATGTCAGCTAAAACAATCAGCCGCTTCCCGGTTCCCGAACTTAAAGAATTGCCGGAAGACATCCGGGAAAGGATCCTGGCAGTACAGGAAAAGTCCGGATTTGTTCCAAATGTTTTTCTGGTACTTGCTCATCGTCCGGATGAGTTCAGAGCTTTTTTTGCATATCATGATGCCTTGATGGAAAAAGAGGGAGGACTGACGAAGGGCGAGCGCGAAATGATAGTTGTTGCAACTTCTGGTGTCAATCAATGTATTTACTGTGTCGTAGCACACGGTGCAATTTTAAGAATTCGAGAGAAAAACCCGCATCTAGCAGACCAGATTGCAACTAATTACCGCAAGGCTGACATCACTCCAAGGCAAAAAGCAATGCTTGATTTTGCAGTCAAAGTTTCAATAGAGTCAAGTGATCTGGACGAATCTGATTTTGAGGAAATGCGTCAACACGGTTTTTCTGATGATGACATTTGGGACACGGGTGCAATTTCAGCTTTTTTTTCCTTATCCAATCGAATGGCAGATTTAACAAACATGCGGGCAAATGATGAGTTTTACCTCCTGGGACGTATTCCAAAAAAATAGCCGGAAAAGCTCCTGCATAAGTACGCCTGATATGGAAAATTACAAATTTCTTCGTTTGGCGAAAAAGATTCTGTGGCTGTTTTTTGCATTCTTCTGGATGATTCAAACGGCATCCGGTGAAACAATTTTACAGACAAGCAGAGGTGGCGTAAAATTCCAGATAAAGACAATCGCAAAAGGACTCGGAGTTCCGTGGGGCATGGTCTTTATCAGTCCGGATCAAATTTTATTTACCGAACGTAACGGGAAGATTGGAATTATTGCTCCTGTAAGCGGAAAAATAATCCGTATTAGCGGCGGACCGAAAGTAATGCGTACAGGACAGGGTGGCCTGCTGGATGTAGCCGTTCCTCCTGATTATACGTCGGGAGACTGGATTTATTTTACCTACAGCAAAGAACAGAAAGGCAAGGGAGTTACCGCACTGGCACGAGCCAGAAGAAAAGGCAACCGTCTTGTAGCATTAGAGGACCTGCTTGTAACACGTTCTGCAAGCAGCACCGGAAGACATTTCGGGAGCCGCATTGCATTTGATGGAGTAGGGCATCTATTTTTTTCAGTTGGTGACCGAGGTGTACGTCCCAATGCTCAGAATTTGTCCACACATGCCGGTTCAATTCTGCGTTTGGACTTGAACGGCAATGTGCCTGAAGACAATCCATTTGTGCATCAAACGGGCGCATTGCCGGAAATCTGGAGTTATGGACACCGCAATCCACAGGGAATGTTCTATGACAAGAATCAGCAGCGTCTCTGGTCAATTGAGCACGGTCCCCGCGGAGGAGATGAAATCAATCTAATCCTGCCGGGATTAAACTACGGCTGGCCGATAATTTCCTATGGAAAGGAATACTGGAACCCTTTACCAGTAGGAGAAGGAACTGAAAAAGAAGGCATGGAACAGCCGGTCAAATTCTATGTTCCATCCATTGCCCCCGGAAGTTTGCTGGTCTATTCCGGGAAAGCCTTTCCGGACTGGAAGGGAAATTTGTTTTCAGGCGCCTTAAAGTTGACACATCTGAATCGTGTGGAAATTGATAACACCGGAAGGGCAATTGCCGAAGAACGACTTCTGGTGGGGCTCAGAGAACGCATACGTGCTTTAGCTGAAAGTCCGGAAGGTTGGCTTTATCTGTCAACTGACAGCGGAAAAATTCTGAGAATCAGGCCACAATAAAAATCAATGATTGTAGAATGTTTGTTTAAAAACCTGAAAAGACAAACAAATGCGGCATTATTATTTTACGGTTTAAACTGAAAAAGTTTTTAATTAATGTCAGTAGAATCTGAGTAGATAAAAAGAGGTTATGTGAAAAAAGCAGTCATCATCGGAGTTGGAACAGAACAGGGACTTGGAGCTCAACTGGCTAAACGTTTTGCCTCGGAAGGACTTCATGTTTTTGTTGCCAGCAGAACTCAGTCCAGACTTGATGCGCTGACAGTTGAAATTGAACAAGCAGGAGGTAAGGCAACTGCTGTTTGCGCGGATGCAACCAACGAAGAGCAGGTGATTAAGCTTTTTGAAAAAGCAGGCAGCGGGCTGGACTTGGCAATCTATAATACCGGCAACAATTATCCAGGTCAAATCATCGATATGGATGCAGAATATTTCAAGAAGAGCTGGGAATCATGCTGCTTTGGTGGTTTTCTTTTTGGCCGGGAGGCTGTCCGTCACATGGTCAAGTCCGGTAAAGGGACTCTGCTATTCACTGGTGCAAGCGCTTCACTGCGTGGACGCGCCAATTTCGGTGCCTTTAATTCAGCAAAGGCAGGATTGCGCACACTTGCTCAGGCGATGGCCAAGGAATATGGTCCGAAGGGAATTCATGTAGGGCATGTTGTAATTGACGGTGCCATAGCCGGAGACAAGATTATGCGTCATCTGCCTGAACTTGCTAAAAAACTAGGAGAAGACGGTATGATAAATCTCGAAGGTATTGTTGGAAGCTATGTTCATCTTTATCGTCAATCAACGGGAGCATGGACATTTGAACTCGATCTTCGTACCTCCATAGAAAAGTGGTAAAATGAAAAATATTTTTCTGAGTTCCACCGTTTTTTTGCTGGTTTTTAACTGGACTGGGATGCATCAAATTTTTGCAAACGATTCCAAAGAAATTCAAAATGTATTGGAACTTAAACGGCAGGGATGGGAAGTCATCGAAAAACAAAGCCGTGTGGAATCCCGTCCGGGACTGAAACCTTACCAGAACCTGAAACGAGAAGTTCAGGTGGTTAAATATCGGCTGAGCAAAAACGAGCAGTTTTATTTCTGTTTTGTTGAATACGATAGCCAGTTGGATACCATCAGAGAATCCTGTGCTGACAGTGAAAAGGAGGCGAGAGAGCACCTTGGCCGATAGAGTGGTCAGGACGGCATCAGGTAGCAGTCTCATCAAAAAGTTCCCGCCCAATCAGCATCCGCCGAATTTCGTTGGTACCTGCTCCAATATCATAAAGTTTAGCATCACGCAGCAGTCGTCCAGCCGGATAATCATTTATGTAGCCGTTTCCCCCTAAAGCCTGAATTGCTTCCAGTGAAACTTTTACTGCATTTTCTGATGCGAATAATAAGCAGGAAGCGGTATCTCTGCGTGAAACCTGGTTATTTGCGCAATTTTCTGCAATGCGATAACAAAAAGCTCTGGCAGATTGCAGTGAAGTATACATATCCGCAAGCTTTCCCTGCATAAGTTCAAAAGTGCCAATCGGCCGATCAAACTGCCAGCGTTCATGGACGTAAGGCAACACCAAATCCATTGCTGCCTGCATGATTCCAAGTGGTCCTCCGGAAAGCACAATCCTTTCTAAATTTAGTCCACTCATCAGTACCTTTACTCCATGATTGACCCCATGGATTATGTTTTCGTTTGGAATTTCACAATCTTCAAAAACAAGTTCACATGTATTGGAACCACGCATACCGAGTTTGTCCAATTTCTGAGCCGTTGAAAAACCTTTCATTTCTTTTTCAACGATGAAAGCGGTCATTGCTTTTGATCCCTGATCTTTAGGAGCAGTGCGCATGTAAACAATCAGCACATTGGCGTCAGGACCATTGGTGATCCACATTTTTGAACCATTGGCGATCCAGTAGTTACCATGCTTTTCTGCATGACAAGCCATTGAACCTACTACATCCGAACCTGCTCCGGATTCAGACATGGCCAGCGCACCGACATTTTCACCGGTGCAAAGTTTTGGTAGATATTTTTTCTTTTGCGCGTCACTGCCGTTCAGTTTAAGTTGATTTACACACAAATTCGAGTGTGCTCCATAGGACAAGCCGACCGAAGCAGATGCTCTTGAGATTTCCTCAACTGCAACCAAATGAGCTAAATAAGACATTCCGGAGCCTCCATACTCTTCCGGAACAGTAATACCCAGGAGTCCCATTTCGCCAAGCTCCTTCCACAAATGCTGAGGGAATTCATTGTTGCGGTCTATTTCATCAGCAATCGGTGCAATGTGTTTTTCAGCAAATTGCCGGACTGTTTCTCGCAGCAGATCTACTTCTTCATTAAGTTGAATATCCCAGTTCATTTTAATTAAACTGTCTTTTCGTTTTTCAATTCCCGGAAAAAGCAGTTCGGCGCACCTGTATGACACGCAGGTCCGGATTGATGGACTTTGTAAAGCAGAGTATCATTATCACAATCCACCAGCACTTCCACAATTTTCTGCAAATGACCAGAACTCTCACCTTTTTTCCAAAGCACATCACGTGATCGTGACCAGTAGTGTGCATAACCAGTTTCCTGCGTTTTTTGCACTGCTTCCCGGTTGGCGTAAGCCAGCATCAAAACTGCTCCGGAACTTTCATCTTGTGCAATCACAGGAAGCAGCCCGTTCAATTTTTCAAAATCTAAATCTGCAGGAGATAGTTTGGCTTCAGGAGTTTTTAGCTTTACGGAGATATTTTTTGACATTATGTCTCCTCACGATTCAGGACGCATGGTTGGAAAGAAGATAACATCGCGAATTGTCAATTGTCCGGTAAGCAGCATTACTATCCGGTCAATTCCAAAACCAACTCCACCCATCGGCGGCATTCCATATTCCATTGCCCGTAGGAAATCTTCGTCCAGGGGTTGAGTTTCTTTTTCACCACCGCGTCCCCGCTCGACTTGTTCCTCCATCAAACGGCGCTGAATCACGGGGTCATTCAGTTCCGAATACGCATTAGCAATTTCCCAGCCGTAGATGAAGGCTTCAAACCGCTCAAGCAGCTCCGGATTTTCACGATTTTGTTTACAAAGCGGGCTGGTTTCTTTTGGATGATCGGTAATAAAAATCGGCTGAATAAGCTGAGTTTCACAAGTTTCTTCAAACACAAGCTGAGTTGCCAATCCCCGATTATAATCACCATCAAGCTCCCATTCGTTTTCTTTAAGTAAATTTTGGACTTCTGCGTCACTCATTTTTGAGAACGAAATCCCACCCAATTTTTCAATTGCATCAAGCATGCTTAAACGCGGCCACGGCGCTTTCACATCTATAGTATGCCCTTCATATTCAAATTCAGTTCTGCCGTTGACCGCAAGCGTGCAGCGTTCACAAATATTTTCTGTGTGACGCATTATTTCGTTGTAATCAACATAGGCCTGATAAAATTCCAGTGCAGAAAATTCCGGATTGTGGGTCCTGTCGATACCCTCGTTCCGGAAATCTTTGACAAATTCAAAAACTGCATCAAAGCCTCCTGCAATGAGACGTTTCAAGTACAACTCATTTGAAATCCGCAAATAAAATTTTTGATCCAGTGCCTTGTGATGTGTAACAAAAGGAGTAGCATTGGCGCGACCATAACCTGATGGCAGTGACGGTGTTTCAATTCCTAATAAATTT
>OFJD01000013.1_pt1 | contig 18891 bp, 19 predicted proteins | sample 1540201 | NCBI WGS metagenome assembly OFJD01 (sample SAMEA104347394, study PRJEB22522) | marine metagenome | biome: marine biome; feature: marine water body; material: seawater | collected 2015-09-01T00:00:00Z | depth 229 m
GTATCTACTCCTCCAGCCCAACGTTCTCTCAGCAACGGTTTATTCGACTCATCGTTTACTTCTTCACGACTAATAATTTCAGTAGCACCAAGGTCTTGCAAAAATTCACTTTCTTCTTTTTTCCCGGTTGAAGCCACCACAGTGTAACCCAAGAGTGAAAGCAGTGCCACAGAGACGCTGCCAACTCCTCCAGTGGAACCAGTCACGACGATTTCACCGTGTTCAGGATTAACACCGTGTTTTTGCAGAGCATCAACCGAAAGAGCGGCTGTAAAACCCGCAACACCGAAAATTGCCGCCTCTTTGAAAGTCATTCCTTCCGGAAGCGGAACCACCCAATCAGCAGGAACACGTATGTATTGTCCAAAACCTCCGGAGGTATTCATTCCTAAATCATAACCCGTTACTATCACAGAGTCACCTTCCTTGAAGCGTGAATCCGAACTTTCCGTAACCTCTCCGGAAGCGTCTACTCCTGGCGTATGAGGATAATTCCGGGTTACTCCTGGATTGCCAATGCATGAAAGTCCATCCTTAAAATTCAACGAAGAATAGCGAACCCTTACCAGAACTTCGCCTTCCGGAAGATCACTGATCCTGCGCTCGGTTACTTCACGCGTATAAGTTTTTTCGTCAGTTTTACTGACCACTAAAGCACGAAAAACGGCATCACTCATATTTGATTTGTTTTAATTTGATTATTCAAAAAATTTAACCAGTGGTTCAATGACCTCTAGGTCCTTCTCACTACATGTCTCCAGCCAGGAATCTTCTTTAGCTATTTTAACAATCAGCAGCGGTCCCCAACAGGCATTTTCATTAAACTCCCATTCAGTTTGTCTTCCCTGTGCTGCTCCTTCTCCATCAAAATACCCGAGAAATGGTCCTCCCAATTCTTCCATATCGGTAGAGTCACAGCGCAGCAATTCACAAAGCATTTCTAAATCAAGTGTTTCTTCTATGAGTTCGATCCGTTGCTCATCAGGATCCACATAGATCCAGGTTCCATATTGGCTAAAATCATGTTTCATCTGACCACTTAATTAGCACTAAGAAAAAACCAACAAAAAGCAGTTTGAAATCGCAGTCAAATTTTGTTTCTGTTATACTGTGATTCTTCAAAAGACTAATTCACAAAAAATATGTCCAAAGATTTTGTTATAATTTACACAGACGGCGCCTGCTCACCAAATCCTGGGATAGGAGGCTGGGGAGCAGTTTTGATTTCCAATCAACACAATCTGCGCACAGAACTTTCCGGTTCAGAAGTTGACTCAACAAACAACCGTATGGAAATGACTGCATCCATCAAAGCCCTGGAAGCCTTAAAAAAACCCTGCATAGTTGAACTCTACACAGATTCTAGTTACGTAAAAAATGCGTTTGAGAAAAACTGGCTCAGAAACTGGCAGAACAACGACTGGAAAAGTAAAGGGAGAAAAGCTGTTGCAAATAAAGACCTCTGGCTTCAACTGCTTGAACTAAGTCACAAGCACGAAGTTTCATGGCACTGGGTTAAAGGCCACTCCGGAGATGAGGAAAATGACCGCTGCGACGAACTTGCTGTTCAAGCCAGAAAGGATCTTGCAAAGTCAATTTAATCCAGACACACCGTAACAGGTCAACCAGCTATAAATTGTCCTTGAATGCCTGAACTAATTCCTTAACCTGTGCGTCTGAAAATTTTCCGTCATAACTGTAAAGTACCTTCCCATCTTTTCCGAAGAGTATTATGTCACTGTCATCGTCATTCAAACCCCACTTCTTAACCAGGGTTTTTTCAAGATCTTTGACATAAACTGTAGATTTATATTCCTCTTGTTTACTTTGCAATTTTATATTGATTGCGAAATTCGGCAACCAGGTGGCGGCCATATTTATTACTGCAACCGAGCCATATTTCTCTGGGGATAATTTTTCCGCCTTGATAGCTTCGCTGACATGATTATTAAGATCCGACTCATCAGGATCAACATAAAAAAGGACTATTACTTTCCCGGAAACCAGTTCCTCACTGTTCCAGGGTGTTCCATCCAACCTTCCTCCTAAATCGCCTTCAAGTACAATTGTTGGCGGAACTTCACCAATGGGCAATTCCCCAAAAACAAAAGTTGAAGAAATAATAAATATTGTTAAAATTGTGAGTATTTTCATATTATTTTTTTGGGCAAAAATTATTAATAATGCATACATTAATACTAAAACAACTCAATTAAAAGACAAAAATACTATTATCCGGAAGCAGGTGCTGGAATATCCTTAATATTCAAACAACGCGGGAGTTTAATTGAACCGTCTTTTTGTTGACCATTCTCTATGAGGGCAATCAAAGTTCTGGAAACCGCAATTGCAGTTCCATTTAGCATATGGACAAATCTGTTTTTTCCTGTTTCCGGGTCTTTAAAGCGAATGTTCATGCGACGTGACTGATAATCTGTACAGTTTGAAGTGGATGTCACCTCGCCCCATTTACCACGCCCCGGCATCCAGGCTTCCAAATCATATTTGCGGTAAGCTGGTCCTCCAAGGTCACCAGCGCAAATATTCACCAGCTGATATGGGATCTCCAAATCCTGGTAAATTTGTTCCTCAATTTCACGCATTTTTTCATGCATTTCTTCAGACTTATCTGGATGGGTAAAGGCAAACATTTCTATTTTAGAAAACTGATGTACCCTGTATAATCCTCTTGATTCACGTCCGGCCGCACCTGCTTCTGTGCGGTAACAATGAGAAAGCCCTGCATACAGAATCGGTAACTGTTCCGGTTTGAGTACTTGATCGATCAACAAACCGCCCAAAGTTATTTCTGCAGTCGCAATCAGACAGAGATCCGATTCTTCTACTGAATAAATCTGTGTTTCTGCACCACGTGGATTAAATCCAATACCGTCCAAAATCTGATGCCGAGCCAAGTCTGGTGTAATATGTACTGTAAATCCTTCTTTTTGCAGCAAACTCAGGGCATATTGGGCCAAAGCTAATTCCAAAAAAACAGCCTGATTTTTGAGGTAGTAAAACTTTTGTCCAGAAACTTTTGCACCTCCGTCAAAGTCAATCAAATCAAGTGCTTCCATTAACTCAACATGGTCCTTAGGTTCAAAATCAAATTCGCGTTTTGTTCCAACTTCCCGAATTGGAACATTTTCTTCATCAGTAAAACCTTCCGGAGATTCTGGATGTGTCAAGTTTGGAACCTGCTTGTGCAAATCAAGCCGCTGCTCAAGCAGTTCTCGAAGTATTGAATCTTTTTCCGACTCTTCTACGCGCAAATTTTTTGATTCTTCAATCAGAGGCTGACGTTCCTCAGGTGGAATTTTGCCTTTCATTTTATTACTGATGTCATTCCGTCGTTGTCTGACAGAATCAACTTCAGATGTAATCTGCCGTACTTGCTCATCAAGTGCTAACAATTTTTCAATATCAACGTCAACGTTCCGTTTTCGGCAATTCTCTGCAATTATTTCAGGCTGGCTTCTGATTATTTTTAGATCAAGCATTCAGTCAGGTTTCAGGTTTGAAATTTAAGATTCTTTGATTGCAGATTTGCAATCCACTTTTCATGTTTTATGGTTTTGTTGCAAAAACTTTTTCTGGTCGCAGTTTATGAAATGCAGTCAGTTCTTGAATGGCAGATGCGGTTGCTAAAAGGTTATGATCTTCAAAACGCCGGCCCATTAATTGTAACCCAACTGGTAATCCGTCACTGGTTGGTCTTCCAGGAATTGAGATTGCAGGTGTTCGTGTCAGGTTTGCAAGTACACTGCAAATATCTGCCAAGTACATTGCCAGTGGATCTTCATTTTTTTCTCCTAACTTGAATGCAGGAAAAGGAGAAACTGGTCCCAGTATAAAATCAAATTCCTCAAACAGCAATGCCACTTGTTTTTCCATCCAAGCCCTCACCTGCACAGCTCGTCCATAATATTGATCATAATAACCTGAACTGAGTACAAATGTTCCAAGCATGATTCTGCGTTTTACTTCCACACCAAAACCCTTTTTCCTGGTAGATGTGTATAGTGATTTCAAGGATGGCTGATCCTGCTTCCTTATTCCGTAACGAATTCCGTCGAAACGTCCCAGGTTGGAACTGGCTTCTGCAAAAGCGAGGACGTAATAAGTTGGAATAACATATTTCAGAAAATCCAGTGAACACCGTTCAACCGTTGCACCGTGTTTCTGCAACAGTGCCTCTAACTCATGAACGCTCCCTACAACATCCGGATCAAAAGATTCTGCAGCAACATATTCATCCGGAAGACAAACCCGCAAACCGGAGAGTTTTGCGACATCTGGAGCCGCTGATAATTCTATTTTTGCAGAAGTACTTTCGTGCGGATCGTGTCCGTGAATGATTGAAAAGGCATAACGGCAATCCGCAGCACTGGGTGCAAGGCAACCGATTTGATCTAGAGACGAACCAAAAGCCACCAGGCCGTAACGCGAAACAGTGCCGTAAGATGGTTTTAATCCGGAAACACCGCACATCGAAGCCGGTTGGCGTACAGAACCTCCGGTATCAGAACCGAGAGCCAACAAGGCCATTCCGGAAGCAACAGAAACCGCCGCACCGCCACTACTTCCACCCGGAACACGTTCCGTATCCCACGGATTACGGGTCGGACTGAAAAAAGAATTTTCTGTGGACGACCCCATTGCGAACTCGTCCATATTCGTAGTTCCAATAATAACTGCATCTTCCTGCAATAATTTCTCTACTACAGTTGCATTGTATGGAGAGTGATATTCACCCAGAATTTGTGAACCACATGCATTGCTCAACTCCGGATCTTTGATACAGATATTGTCTTTAATCGATACCGGAATACCTGCAAGTTTGCCAAGGGTCTTTCCAGAAGAAATTTCCTCGTCTATTATACGTGCACGAGAAATTGCAATTTCAAGCGGCAAAAGACTACGGTAGACATTCAACGAAGAGTTGTACTGATTAATCTGGGAATAAACTGCCTCCATCACTGCCTCTGCACGGAGTTCTCCTGACTTGATGCGTTCAACTAGATCTATTAAGGAAAGATCGAATGGCATGAAGTTTTTATTCGGCAACTTCTTGTTCTAGTTTTTCGACAAGAGAAATATATTCCTGCTTCGCATCTTCGCCAGATTTCCCCTGGAGTTTATTCCAGCTATCAAACTTTACCCGACCTTCAAAATCGGCAAAGCCTGGACGGTCGCCTGTTACATCGCCTTCGTTAGCTTGTTTATAAAGTGCATAAAGTTGGAGCATAATATCATTTGGTGGACGCTTTGGAAGCTGGGTCGCACGTTCAGCTGCAGAATTGAAATCTTCTTCAAGGCTCATTTTGTCTCCTTTTTATTTTATTAAAACATAACATAAACACTAACAGAGTGCTTGTAATATTCAACTCAAAAACACCGTTTATACTATGTCATGACTAATAAGCGTGGATGTTGTTGAACAAGAAATTTAATTTTCAGATAGTGCAGTTTACATCTTTGAAACAAAAGACTATTTGACTTCGCATGAATCGTGCATTAACCAACCGGATATGTTATGATCATGCCAAAATGTCAGCTAAATCGACTACCCCAAACTAATATACTATCCTGTTTTGAAACTTTAACACTGAATGCATATAAGATGACCGCCTGATGGACATCAAATGAAAGGAATTTAATATGGTCAACCAACCAGTTTTGATTGTAGACGATGAAGTTGAAATGCGCATCGCCATGTCTGAAACACTGAAACACTGCGGTTACCCGGTAGAAATATCGCACAACGCAATTGATGCACTCAAAAAGTTCAAGCAAAACGAATATTCTCTGGTCATTACAGATATGACCATGCCAAAACGCAGTGGACTGGAATTACTTAAAGACATAAAAAGCATCTCACCTGCCAAGCCCGTGATTATGGCAACTGCTTACGGAACTGTAGAAACAGCAGTGGAAGCAATGAAGCACGGTGCTTTCGATTACATCCGCAAACCGATTAATTTTGATTCATTTCAGTTTATTGTCCAGCAAGCCTTGAATTACAAAGGCACTCCTGGAACTGTAGCTCCAGTAGCTGAAAGAGAGACTTCAAAGTCAAAACCAATAAATGTGACCAAAGAAATCATCACGCAGAACCAAACAATGTTGGATTTACTAAAAGTTGCCAAGAATGTAGCAAAAAGTAAATCAACAATGATGATTCAGAGTGAAAGCGGAACAGGTAAAGAACTGCTGGCATATTATATCCATGAAAATTCTGACCGCGCGAAGAGACCTTTTGTTGCAATAAACTGTGCAGCACTTCCGGAGACATTGCTGGAAAGTGAGCTCTTCGGACACGCAAAAGGTGCCTTTACTGGAGCTATTCAGGATTATCGCGGAAAATTTGAACAAGCCCACACAGGTACAATCCTTTTGGATGAGATCAGTGAAATGGCTTTGCCTCTGCAGGCAAAACTCTTACGTGTACTACAGGAATATCAAATTGACAAAGTCGGCGGTAAAGAACCTATTCCGGTGGATGTCAGAGTGATTGCCACTACCAACCAGAATTTGCTGGAAATGATTGATTCTGGAAAATTCCGCGAGGACCTTTATTTTCGTTTAAACGTAATTCCTCTTGCGCTTCCTCCTCTGCGGGACAGGATGGACGATGTTCCGGTACTGGTAACATATTTTATCAATAAGCACTCCCAGATAAACAAACGTAATTGTCCCGCAGTAAGTCGTGAAACCTTAAATATTCTCACAAATTACCATTGGCGTGGTAATGTTCGAGAATTAGAAAACGTCATGGAGCGTGCTTTGCTGCTCTGTAACGGTGAGGAAATCCAACCCAGTCATTTACTCATGTCTTCTCAACTTGGGGAGACTACCATAAATGAAGATTTGGCAGCAATAACTTCAAACGACGCAAAAACCACTGCATCCGTTTCTTCTCAGAGATCGTTCACTTTTTCAGAACCTCAAAACTCGCCAGAAACCGGTCTGGGAATAGAAGTGGGAATGTCAATGAAGGAAGCAGAAAAGCGTTTTATTTTCAAAACTCTCCATGAGACAAAAGGTAACCGTACTCATGCTGCAAAAACTTTAGGTATCAGTATTCGGACTCTGCGAAATAAGCTCAACGAATATCGAGCAGAAGGAATAGAGTTCGAGCTCGAACCGGAAGAATGACCCACACGCTTGCCGGAGGAAGTTGACGCAAACAGGAACCATCGTCAGGCACACCAAAAGTTTTTACTATGTGGATGTTGGAGAAATAGAGCCCCGCCTATGTCGCATCCGTGGAAACTTGTTCAAAGAAAGCTCCTACATAAATAAAATTGCAGTTGGCGATGAGGTAGAAGTCGATCTGACAGCCGCGGAAGATGCGGGGTGGATCCTCCGGATGCTCCCCAGACGAACCAAACTTTCGCGTCGCCCGAGTGTCGGGTATCCGGAACAGGTTTTAGTCAGCAATGCAGATACACTTCTGATGGTTACCTCGATGCGTACCCCACCGTTCCGAGGAGGATTGGTAGACCGCTTGTTAGTAGCTGCTTCATGTGGCGGACTTGAGCCTGTGCTCATCCTGAACAAGGCTGATTTGGCAACTTCAGATGAAATATCTCCGATTGAAAACCTCTATTCTTCCCTCGGCTATACCATTTTAGTCACAAGTATTCCGGAATCCAGAGGTCTCGAGGCGCTGCGGAATTTACTGCAAAATCGCACAACCGTCCTTTCCGGACATTCTGGAGTAGGAAAATCATCGCTCATAAAGGCTCTTTTTCCTGACTGGGAAATCCGCATCGGTCGTATAAGCAACAAATCTGGTAAAGGCCGTCACACTACCAGAATGGCAGAAATGTTTCGAATTCCTATAGGAGGCTTCATCGTGGATACTCCCGGAATCCGTGAACTGGAACCACTGGTGACACCGAATGAGCTGGATTCTCATTATGTAGAATTTGTTCCATATTTGGGGCAGTGTAAATTCAAAGGCTGCACGCACATTCACGAGCCACAATGTTTAATTAAAGATGCAGTCGCCTCTAAAAAAATTACGGAGCAACGCTACAAAAGTTACTGTACGCTTTTTGAGTCTCTTTAAGCAGAATTAACTTCATCGCTGGTGCCTTCATTTAAATGCATTCTAATTTTAGCAAACTGTTCTTTTGCCGAAAGAGTCGTTTTTGAGGTACTGGCAGTCGACTTCCTGCTTGTTATTTCTGTAACAGAAGAAAGTTTTTCCGAATCAATTTCTCCCAGTACAACAGAACGCAAACGAATTTGCTCCAAATCCAGTTCAGGTTTTGGTACAAATGCGATTCTCTGCAAAACTTCCTGCAGCTCTGTCCGTTTTTTGTGTAAATGCTGGACCAGCCAATCAGATCCAGGAGTGCGTTTCAAATATTCCAAACCTTCCTCAGTTGAGACATAGAGCACCAACACTGCATGTCCCCGTGAAACACGATGTAGGAAAGCCGGCATACAGCGTTCATGCACCTCCGGTGGTGTGACTTGATTCCAGTCTTTTGCCAGCAACGCAACCTGACGCTGATCATATTGTGCCTGCCCCAAATCTCCAACATGGCAATTTATACTATCTAATTTTAATTCTGGCAACAATCGATGAAAGATGCGAAGATAAGCCTCAGTTTCAAATCGGAGAGCCTGAGCGATGCTTCCGTCATACACGGTTAAGTGCAAAATTGTTTGCAGATGTTTAAACCTGACTTTATGTTTCAATAATTCTGATTCTTCTGGAGACAACAAACGTTTCAGTCTTTTTTGCAACTGACCATTTAATTGTTCTGAACGTTTGAAGCTTTCTCCGTTTAACTTTTCTACTGCCTGCAAAAAATCAGGAGAAACACTTGCTTTGGCCAATTCTTGACAAAAATCATCATTGACTGTGAATTGGCGAAGTACAGAAATATTTCGTGGATAAGAGTTCCTGGCCATAAAACTGTCGATCTCAGCAAACCAGAGTTTTCGCAGTTTGACTAAATAAAGCAAATGCTGTTGACCCGATGCTTCAAAAATTGCGCGCAATATAGACAGAGCATTTCCGTATGGTTTTTGTCCGGATGAGCTTTTATAATGAATTGAGCGGAGAAATTGTGTTACCAAATTGTGATCTTTATTCTGTTGAGGTAAACTAGGCATAATCATTTAATTTTAAATCAAACAAAAAACTATATGCAGCTCAGTGAAGTCCCAGGCATCCTGGTTGCCATGCCGACACTAAAAGATACATATTTTAACAAATCTGTTATTCTTTTGTGCAGATATGACGAAGAAGGTGCATTCGGACTTGTCATGAATCATCCAACAACAACTCTCGTTAAAGAGATTCTCTCAGACGAAATGAAGGAGAATGTTGCTGCCGATATTCCTTTGCTGCTCGGAGGTCCAGTTCAACCAGAATCTTTTTGGGCTGTTCACAGTTCCGATTTTTCAGTAGAAAAAACGACCATTCTTTCACCAAAAATCAACTTAAGTTCTGCACAAGATGTTTTGTATTCACTTGCTAATGGGCAAGATGTACAATCTTATCACTTTGGCAGCGGCTATGCCGGCTGGGGTGCAGGACAACTTGATCGGGAAATCCAGGAGGAATCCTGGTGGCTCGGCCCACTGGATGAACTTTTGCTGCTCGATCTGGATTACGAACTGAGGTGGGAAAGAACAATGGATAATCTTGGGTTTGACCCACTAACCACAACTTTTTCACAAACCGGAATGGTCTGAATATTATTCATCTCAGTTCCACAAATTCTGGATGCAGTACTGTGAATTTCTTGAACTCATCCCACAACTTTTCCACCGGCATTTCCTGTTGAATAAAACTTTCACCCAATTTTTTTAGCATAATAAAATTTACCGCCTGCTTTTGTGCTTTTTTATCATGCAAAATCAAATCACGAAAGACATCCTGATCCAGACTGTGGAGAACAACCGGAGCCAAAATTTTCCGCAAATAACTGCTGATGCGCTCCCAGTCTTTTTCAGAAAGCTCATTACAATGCCATGAAACAAATGCAGCAAAACACATACCTGCACCAACCGCTTCTCCATGCAGGTATGTACCATAACCAGCATACGTTTCAATCAAATGTCCTAAAGTGTGTCCAAAATTGAGTATTGCACGCAACCCCGTTTCTGTTTCATCTTGTTCAACCACCCGGCCTTTAATTCCACATGACCTGAAAATTGCCTCCTCCAAAAATTCAAAGTCCAGCGGTTCCAGAGTCTGTCCCTGAATAAATTCAAACAAATTTACGTCATGAATTAATCCATGCTTGAGCAGTTCTATAAAACCTGCCTTCAATTCACGGGAGGGCAATGTTTTCAAAAAAGACAGTTCTATGCAAACGTACTCAGGTTGTTTAAATGATCCAATTGTGTTTTTAGCTGATGGATGATTAACAGCGGTTTTCCCGCCAACGCTGCTGTCCACGTCTGCCAGCAATGTTGTGGGAACTTGAATGAACGGAATGCCGCGCATAAAAGTTGCAGCAGCAAATCCAGCCATGTCACCAATTACTCCTCCCCCAAAAGCAACCAGTAAAGTTTTTCGATTTGCACTGAACTTCATTAAAAAATCAAAAATCAGTGACAGTGTTTCAAGATTTTTATACTCCTCACCATCTGCTAAAACACACGTACTGACTCGTACTCCGGAATTTTGTAAAACCTGAGAAACCCGATCCGGATACAAGTCATGCAGAGTTGTGTTCGTAACCACAACCACATGATCTGTTGAATTACTCAACACTGCTGCCGGTAGTAACTGATCAAGAATATTTAGACCTATATCAATCTTGTATTCTCGTCCAGGCAAATTTACATGAAGAGTCTTCATTAAGTTTTCCTCATTTATTTTATCTTTAATAAGATTCCTGCTACACACAAGTTTACCTCATCGCAGGCCTCACCAAGCTGCTGTGCAATCCGTCCGGACAAATCTACAAATTTCCTGGCTAATGAATTATCTGGAATAATCCCCATTCCAACTTCATTCAGCACAAATATTACATCACATTCGAGCAGCAGCAAGTTTTCAATTTCGGCAAAGATTTTTTTTTCTGAGAGTTTGTAATGCATGGCATTGTTGAGCCACATCGTCAAACATTCAACAAGTACAGGAACTTTTGTACTTAGTAATGTATCTGCTAAATGCAGTGGCTCTTCAAGTGTGTGGAACTTTGCCCCCCGCCGGCGTCGATGCTCCGAAATACGTTCCTTCATTTCCGGATCAAGCAATTCTGTTGTTGCCAGATAAACTGGTTTTTTACCTCTGGACATTTCCAGAACACGTTTTTCTGCATGACGGGACTTTCCACTTTTTACGCCCCCTGTGAACAAGATTTTCATGGGCTGAAAAATGGTTTGAATTCGCTCAACCATAACAAATAGCCCAGGATTCCGGAAACAATTAAAGTGGTTGCCAAAGCCAGTCTACTAACAAGTTGTATGTCCCATGCAGTTGCGCCTTCTCTGTCTTTCTGGCTGCCAAGCCAATAATTGTGGGCCAATTTACCTTCACGCCAGATTGGACCGCAAAGTCTAATTTTCAAAGCTCCTGCTGCAGTGGCCTCACACCAGCCGGCATTAGAGCTGGGAAGTTTTGCATGATCCTTCCAACCAACTTTGAAAGCATTACTGCCGGAAAATTCCGGGAACAATGCTGCAGTTCCAGACAAGAAAAGCCAACTGATCCTTGCAGGAATCCAGCTCAACAGATCATCAAATTTTGCACTGTACCAGCCAAAATCCTGATAGCGCTTATTTTGATAACCAACCATTGAATCCAGTGTGCTGACAACTTTAAATAACAACATTCCCGGTATTCCAAAAAAACAAAAAAAGAGTAAAGGTGCCATCACACCGTCATTCAAATTCTCGCTGACACTTTCTACAGTGGCACGTCCGCAAGCCGGTAAATCCATCAGTTTGGTGTCCCGGCCAACGAGCATTCCAACTTGCCGTTTTGCTTCAGAAAGATTTTCTGTTTCCATGGCTTCAGAAACATGTTTTGCATGAACCAGCAAATCTCGCAAAGCCAGGAAACTCCACCCAAGATAAACGGACCAGAGCCAACTTAAGCTCCAGTGTATTCTTGTTAAAAAATGTGAAATGCCTGTGCAGACTACAAATGCACAAAACAGTAAAAGCAGCACCAAAATAATTCCGCCAAATTTTCCATCCAGGCCGATTGACCGAAGTTTGGTTTCAAACCATGATATCAAATTACCAATCAGGCGAACAGGATGCCAGCTATAAACCGGATCTCCAAAAAGCAAATCGAGTCCGATGATCGAGGCAAGTATAACGGCAGGATGAGTCAATAATTCCACTAAATCTACATTCATGATTTTTCACTCAGTGCTTCATCCGGAAGCCAAAGTTTTTGCTGATATATCCAAAACAGGCCCGCACCGACCAGTAAAATACTGATAGCATAAGCTGCAAGAATTTTAGTATCAGCAACGACAAAATATTGATTGTCCATACGTAGTGGTGTCAATAAGGAACGTAAAGCGGAGTAAGAGAGTAAATAAAGTGCGCCAAGCATTCCTGGACGAAAATTTCGGAGCCGGAGTTTCCAGAGTAGAGCTAGAATTAGAAAGTTGCCCAGTGATTCATATATCATTGTCGGATGTACTGGTGCACCACTAGCATAACGGTCTACGGCTGTTCCTACGGGAAATACTATTCCAGTCCAAAATTCAGTGACTGGCCCTGCAGTTTCTCCATTGGTGAAGTTACCCCATCGACCAAGAGCTTGACCAAGAATCATGCATAATGCACCTATGTCCAGAATGGCGGCTAATGAAATATTTTTGATTCGACAGTAAAAATAGAGTGAAACGATTCCGCCGAGAATCCCCCCATGAATCGCCAATCCACCTTCCCAAATTGCAAAGACTTTCCAGAATGGTTGAAATCTATAATAGTTCGACCACTCAAAGATTACTTCATAACTTCGTCCACCAATTAAGCCTGCCAAAAAAATGAGCATTGTCATGTTCATTGCTTCATCCTCGTCAAGCTTGATACGCCGCCTTGCAATTTCAGCAATTACAATTTGTGAACCGATTAAAACCGCAACTGCATAAAACAATCCGTAAAATCTAGGTTCAAGGGTAATGTTAAGCCATGGAATTTCAAGAGAAAAAATATATGGATACATAATTATTTCAGGAATAAAAGTTAGCCGTACAGTACATTCCCAAGCACCTTCTTTTGTGCAGCAATGTGTGAACGAATTCCCTGTACGGCCAGATCAAGCATTAAATCCAATTGTTCACGAGAATATGTTTTTCCTTCTGCAGTTGCCTGGACTTCAACAAATTCTCCGGACTCCAGCATAACAATGTTCATATCTACTTCTGCAGCTTTGTCTTCATCATATTTTAAATCCAGCATCGGTTGGCTACTTACTATACCTACACTGATGGCAGCAAGGTATTCTTTTACAGGAAATTCTTTGATGTTTCCTGTTTTAAAGATATTTCTTAAAGCCAAAATTAGAGCCACAAATCCACCCGTAATTGCTGCAGTTCGAGTACCTCCATCAGCTTGGATCACGTCACAGTCAATCCAGATAGTGTGTTCTCCAAGTACTGACAGATTTACCACGGAACGCAACGAACGACCAATTAATCGCTGAATTTCCTGGCTCCGTCCGTCTATTTTTCCGGTTTCTCTCTTCCTGCGGCTTCCGGTTGAACGCGGAAGCATTCCGTATTCAGAAGTAACCCAGCCGTGATGCGGCTTTTTGTCTTTATCCAAAAGCCAATCCGGAACTTTATTTTCAACAGATGCTGTGCAAATTATTTTCGTATTTCCGGAAGAAACAAGCACCGAGCCTTCTGCGTGCATTGTATAATCAAGTGAGATTTCAAGCGGACGTTCTTCGTTGTTTTTTCGTCCGTCAGTTCTTAAGGTTGTTTTCATGAATTTAATTATATTTTTTGTTTAATTGTTCAATCCCTTGTGCATCACCAATAATAGTCAGCCGGTCACCTTCCAGTAAAACCGTCAGTCCACGCGGTACAATCGTTTCTCCTCTTCTGCGAATAACTGCTACCAGGCAGTCTTCTGGCATACGTATATCTTTCAATGAACGCCCAATGAATACTGAAGAAGGTGTATTGTTGCGAATCCTTAGTGATAAAAAGCGTTCATCTCGTAATAATATTTCCTTTAATTCTTGTTCATCTGAAGCATCCAGCCAATCTTTGAGAAAATTTTCATCATCAATCCTTCCTGCAATTTGAGCCAGAATCCGCAGATGCTGACCAGGATTTTCATTGGGACTGATTAAATAGAAAAAAGCATGTATAGGTCCCTGAAGTAAAATTTTACCCGAAAAATCAGGTGCCTCTACAAAGCATAATTCATTTACACGGACGATCACCATTTCTGCAAGTTTGAGATCCGGCAGACGAATGTGAGGCAAAGCCGCACCACGTGAAATTGGGGTTGCGCCAATCCTGCTGCCCTTCAAAAATCCTTGCTCTAATTCTTTTGCATCTACACCCAGATTGCGTTCAAATTCAATGGCAACCTGACGTGTAATCTCATCAAATTGATGTTCCTTGGTAAATTCCATCACTTGTGCACGAGCCACTACTTCGTCAAAGGGATCCTCCTCCCGCACACCTTTTTCTTTCATAATTCCGCGCAACTCACGATCCAGCCCTTCAAATCTTTGTTCACCAAGACGGGCAAATAAATGATAAATTGCACCTGAACGAACCACCCGATTTTGTGCATAAGCAAAATACCAGACTGTACCAAGTGTTACTAGTCCCAGAGAAAATAATATGGGAAGAGCGCCCATTTCAGCAATCAGCCACAGTGGAGAAAAAACTCCGAATATTTGCATCCACGGATAAAACGGGGAACGATATCCAGGATCATAGGCTTCTATTTGGCTTTCACGCATCACAACTACTGCCAGACAAATAAAAGCAAACATCAATAATTGAAAAGCACTGGCCAACTTGGCGATGCGGGCAATATCAAGAGTAAGAATCAGCAGGATAATCAATCCAACAGTTACTGCTATTCCATAGTGAGGAATATTACGTGCAGTTAGTTTGGCAAATTTACTCGGAATAAGATGATCCCGGCTCATGGCCAGAGGATATCGAGAAGCACTTAAAATCCCTGCATTTGCCACAGATGCAAAAGCAATAACTGCTGCCACAGTCACAGCAATTTTACCCCACTCTCCAAAAATAATTGCTGCTGTAGAAGCAACCGGTGTTAAATCCTGAGCCAATTCATTTGCAGGAAGGACTCCGACCATTATCGTTGTACCAACAGCGTAAACTATAATTGCAGTCCCGATGGCAAGAAAAACTCCAAGTGGAAGATTTCGTTCTGGATTTTGAACTTCTTCCGCAACGCTGGCAATGTTTGTTACTCCAACATAGCTGATATACACAAGTCCTGCAGTTGAAATGATTGATACAGTACCTTTGTCAAAAAATCCTTCAAAATGTACTGAATTTATTTCCGGAATACCTTTTCCAATGAAAGCTAATAAAATCAAGAGCAGGGCAAAGACCATGAATACCTGAAACGTCCCGGTTTTTTTTGCTCCAAAAAGATTTACAATTCCAAAAAGGACCGCTAAAATCACCGCCAGTATAACAATGGGAACTTCCGGCCAGAAAATACTGAGATAAGCCCCCATTCCAATCAAGGCAAATGCTGTTTTGAAAACCAGTGCCAACCACGTTCCCAACCCTCCGATTGTACCGACAAACGGCCCCATGCTTCTGTCGAGGAAATAATATGCTCCTCCTGCTCTGGGCATGGCAGTGGATAACTCGACCATACTGAACATTGCAGGAATCAGTGGAATTGCTGCAATCATATAACTCAAGACTACTGCCGGACCGGCCTCATTGAAGGCAATTCCAGGGAGCAGAAAAAACCCTGCACTCAAAGTTGTGCCTGTGGCAATGGCGTAAACATTAAGTAAAGTGAGTTCTTTTTTAAGCATGCTATCCTGGAATTTTGGTTGCAACTATTACCAGTAGAATTAGACAATCACAGGTTTTTACTTCACTTGTTGTTTTTTTACAGACTTGTGCAAAAAACAGAATTTTTGAAGGAGGTGCTAATTTCCTGCTTCAATCACTTCCATATCCTGAATGACTTTGAATTCAAAAAAATTATCTTCAAGCACAAGATTGTAGTGCATTGACTCCAGTTCGATTGTCCGGTAATTACCCTCCTGATCCATCAGTGCTATTATCTGCAAATTATATGTTACCGGATGCACCGCTAACTGGATAAATGATAAATTTGCAGCTGCTTTTTTTGGTTCCAGTTCAACAATTAAAGCATCCGGACTAGTAAGCAAAACCTGACTGATTAACCGCCTGTTAAAATCTGCCTGTAAGTCTCCCAAACCAAGTAAAAAAGAAAGTGCCGTTCCATCAGTGAGCTTTTCCAGTTTTTGTATAGTCACATTTTCCAACAATGGATCGAAGAGCCACAAAGTTTCACCATTTGTAACCAACAATTGCTCTTCAGGAACTTCATAAAGCCAACGCATTTTGCCTGGACGTTTGTAAGAAACCAAGCCCTCTGCTCTTCTGACAGTCTCAGTATTGTTCCGATAACTGGTTTGGACAAAATGTCCAGAAAAACTTTGAATACTCTGATATTGTTCCTGAATCATTTGAATTAAATCTGTTTCTTTAGAAACAGATTGTCCTGAAAAGCCAAACAATAATATTGAGATAAATACAAATGTAAAATATTTCATACAAAAAACTTGTTAAATACCTAAGATTTCGAGTGCATGTTACTTAACGCTTGAACCCGTTTTGCCAAATGAACTTAGAATGTCGAAGATATTTTGTAGATTGAGGTTGCTTTTATTCAAGCCATAAAGCCCAAAGAGCCAAATCAAAAGTGGAGGCATCCACAAAACATAAGGCTGATAGTTCATGTTCATCGTCATTTCTTTTGCGCCCATCCATAAAATGTAGTAACTCACCACCAGAATCAAGCCCCGTAAATAAGCACCGGAACGCCCCTGACGTATATTGATCAGACCCAATGGAACCATTGCCACCGCAAAAGCCACACAAGCCCACGGAGTGGTGAGTCTTAAGAACAATTCCATTTTTGACGAGCGGCTTGAGTTCTGCAATAGTGCTTTAGTGGGAACACCCCAGATATGCCCACCTTTAGTAGACGGAACAATCTGAGGCGGACGGAAAATATAGTGGAACTGCTCAAATGCAATCGTACGGTAATTATCAGCAGGTCCTTGCAAATGAATTAGTCCATCTTCCAGGTTTAAAAGCAAATCACGCTCTCCTTCCCGAATTTCAATACGTCCACGATCTGCAAGTGTTACCATTGAGTCCTGAGTTAGTTTCAGGTCGGTAATAAAAACACCGCTCAAATCTTCATTTTTATCCTTGTCCTGTACGTACAAAACCTTTCCAGGAAAATCATAATTCAAGACTAATGGTTGAATGGTTTTCGCAGTTTGTGTTTTCAACACCTTGAGTTTTTCCTGCTCAAAAGCGGCATAACCGGCAGGTTGAAGCCAGAGAGTAATGATTAAAGTAATTCCTGTTGCAACAATTCCAAACAAAAAAAACGGCCGCCCAATCTGCCAATAACTGATTCCCATCGAATTCATTGCAGAAATTTCATTGTCCGTTGAGAGACGGACCATCAACACCACGCATGAAATCACAATAGACAAGGGCAAAGTCACAGATAAAAATTGCGGCAGGCGGTAAAGCAGCATCAATCCGACACTAAAAACACTTACCCCCCGTTCCACAATCAAGTTAATCAGACGATAAACTGTTTCCATTGAAAGGATAAAAGTCAATATTCCAAGTGCCAGCAGAAACGGAACAATCAATTGTATAAATATTGAACGAAAAAGCAGCATAAAATATTTTAAAGTTGATTCTTGATTTGCCAACCCACCCGCATTGCATTCAATCCATCTTCAGCAGTAACTTTGGGATTTTTCCCTTCACGAACTGCCAACAAAAAACTTTCAATCTCTGTTAACAGGGCATCACCTTTTGCTAACTGGAAAGTCTCCGGACGGAGCGTCTCCGGGTCAATAGCAGTTCCGGGTTCTACATGTAGCTTGCGTGCCTGACCTGTTCCATAATCGAGAGATAGATACAGTCCTGACTGAAAAATTCTCATTTTTCGTTCAGCTTTGTCGGATACTCGACTGGCCGTTAAATCCGCAATACAGCCAGAAGGAAAGCGCAGGCGAGCATTAGCCAAATCTGCAGTGGAAGTAATGATATTTACTCCAGTACCTTCGACAGATTCTGGATATTCACCAACTACTGCTAAAACTAAATCAATGTCATGAATCATTAAATCTAGAATAACATCCACATCAGTTCCACGTTTCGGAAAAGGTGCAATGCGGATGTTTTCAATATATTTTGGCCGATCAATTAGCTCCTGAAATTCAGTAAAAACCGGATTGAAGCGTTCCAGATGACCTATCTGCAGACGCAGATTTTTATCCCTTGAAAGCTGTTCCAGTTCTTCTGCTTCTTCAATATTTGCCGCAAAGGGTTTTTCCAGCAAAACATGAACGCCCTTTTCCATAAAGGCTTTAGCAGTTTCAAAATGATGCACAGTTGGTACAACGATGCTGACTGCATCAACCAAATCCAGTACTTCATGAAAATCATTAAAAAACGGAACTCCAATTTCATCCGCAACTTTTTGTCCCTGTACAGAATCGACATCAACCACACCAACCAGTTCTGATTCAGCAAGTGCAGCATATTTTTGTGCATGAAAGCGGCCCAGATAACCCACACCAATTACTGCTGTTTTTAACATTTTATCTTTTTTTAAGATTTACTTTGTAATTGACGAAGAATTTGT
>OFJD01000015.1_pt1 | contig 18543 bp, 16 predicted proteins | sample 1540201 | NCBI WGS metagenome assembly OFJD01 (sample SAMEA104347394, study PRJEB22522) | marine metagenome | biome: marine biome; feature: marine water body; material: seawater | collected 2015-09-01T00:00:00Z | depth 229 m
GCTCTAAGCCATTCTGTGCGTGAAGTCTCATTCAGATTTTCCGGTGTTGTTCCATGACCTGGAAGCAGGACTCCTGAAACAGTAAATCCAGCATCATGGAATCGTTTTGCCAGGGGTCGTACCTCTGCCGTGGTTGCAGTGAAGCCGTGCAGCAGAAGTACTCCGATCTTTCCACCATCCCAAAAAAATGAATCTCCTTCCAACTCTGGATTGAGCAGGTGATGCTCACCAGTATCTGGTGATTTTAAGAATTGAGGACTCTTCTTATTTCTCATTTTCTTTCCTGACTTCGATTGTTACGCAATAGACAGAGCTGAGTAATGTGTTTTGTCTTGATACAATTTTAAGAAATATATAGACTTATTTGTTTTATTTATAAATCCAAAACAGTTAGAAATTTAAGTACAGTTTTTTATGATTCAAGTTCACTCACTGAGCAAAAATTTTAACAACTTCCTGGCAGTCGATCAAGTTTCATTTGAAGTTCAGAAGGGTGAAGTTTTGGGTTTCCTTGGTCCAAACGGAGCAGGTAAATCGACAACCATGAAAATGCTGACCTGTTTCATTCCACCAAGCTCGGGTACAGCAGAAATTTGTGGTTTCAGCATTTTGGAAAATCCCCTGGAGGTTCGCAACCAAATCGGATACCTTCCTGAAAGTGCTCCTTCTTATGACGAAATGCTGGTTGGAGAGTTTCTCAGTTTTGTTGCAGAAATTCGGGGATTCAGTGGAAAAGAGTTAAAAAGGCGGGTTAGTATTGTTATCGATATGACTTCACTTAGAGAAGTCGAAAATCAAATGATAGAAACTCTTTCAAAGGGCTTTCGGCAGCGTACAAGTTTGGCACAAGCATTAATTCATGATCCACCTGTTCTGATTCTTGATGAGCCGACTGATGGCCTTGATCCAAATCAAAAACATGAGGTACGTACCTTAATCAAAAATATGAGTGAAGACAGGACTATTTTGATTTCTACACATATTTTAGAAGAGGTTGATGCTGTCTGTACACGTGCCATGATCATTTCAGAAGGTCGGGTTGTGGGCTATGGAACACCTGATGAATTAATGTCTCAATCTCTTTACCGTAACTCCGTTACAGTTAGTGTGAACGCGGAGGATCATATCCCCTTGATGAATGATTTTAATAAACTCGATTTTGTTTATTCTGTTGAACATCTTCCGGAGAAACGTCAGGGACTGGTTACTATGCGTTTGTTCCCACAAAATAAAGAATCCATTACGCGTCAGCTTGAACATTATTTGTTCTCAAAAAAGATACCTATTGAGCAGTTTGTAGTAGATCGAGGGCGAATGGAAGAAGTCTTTAGAAAACTTACGACCAATGGCTAAAAACTGAAGGCTGATAACCTGTCATTTTACTTACAACATAAACTGAAATCTAAAAGATTGTCTATGAACGGATTTTATCCAATATTCAAACGGGAACTGCTGGCATACTTTCGTTCGCCGGTGGCCTATGTTTTCATCATTATTTTTTTGGCAGCAAATGCAGGTTGTACTTTTTTTCTTGGAAATTTTTACGACTCGCAGCAGGCAAGTCTTGAAATCTTTTTCCTCTTCCATCCCTGGCTTTATTTATTTCTAATTCCTGCAGTCGGTATGCGTCTCTGGTCAGAGGAACGTCGTTCTGGAACTGGAGAGTTGCTGCTCACTTTTCCTGTAAGACTTACAACTACTGTCTTTGCAAAGTTTTTTGCAGCATGGTTTTTTATTGGAATTGCTTTGCTGCTCACTTTTCCAATGGTTTGGACAGTTTATTTTTTGGGAAGTCCGGATAATGGACCAATCATTACCGGATATTTAGGCAGCTTTTTGATGGCGGGTTCCTACCTTGCTATTGCCAGCTGCACATCTGCTCTGACAAAAAATCAGGTAATCAGTTTTATCCTGAGCGTCAACATTTGTCTGGTGCTGGTTTTGTTAGGATGGGGTGTTTTAGGTGACACATTAAATTCGGTTTTTCCTGTCTGGATCAGTGATTTCGTCAGCCAGTTTAGTTTCACCACACACTATGACGCGATTCGCAGAGGAGTGATTGATCTCAGGGATATAATTTATTTTGTATCTATTATTGTCATTATGCTGATGTTGAATGTTGTGGTTCTTGAGTCGCACAAAGCATCCTGATTTAACACAGAATCCATTTTATTATAAACCTAAAATTTGTTTCAATGAACTTTGAAATATAAAACATAATGAAGGAAGTTTCGTTATCCAGTACCTGGGGCAGTGTTGTCCTGCTGTTGATTTGTCTAGTGGCAGTAAATTTGATGGCTCATTTTTCCCCGTTACGTTATGATCTCACAGAAGAGCGCCTTTACACAATTTCAGAAGGTTCCAGGAAGATACTGGCAGGTTTGACTGATCCAGTCAGGATAAATTTTTACTATTCAAGAAACAGTTCTGAACTGCCTCCAAACTTCAAAATTTATGCACAACGTGTACAGGAACTGCTTGAAGAGTATGTTGCAATTTCAAAGGGCATGGTAGTTCTGAAAATTTTGGATCCAAAACCAGATACTGATGAAGAAGAGTGGGCACAAAAATATGGAATCAAACCCATTACTCTGCCTTCGGGAAACACGGTATATTTTGGAGCAGTGATTTCCATGCTGGATCAGGAAATGCTACTGCCATATTTTGATCAGCGTCGGGAAAATTTTTTAGAATATGATATTTCCCAGGCTATTCAAAAAGTCGGTTCCACCTCAACTTCCAAGGTTGGTCTGCTGAGTGTCTTGAATCTTCAGGGAGGAAGGTCAATGATTCCCGGGCAGCCTCCAGCACAAAAATGGGTTTTTCTCAGTGAGTTGGAAAAATCAGTAACAGTTGAAAACCTGGCTTTAACAATAGAAGAGATTCCTGATGATATCAACTTGTTGATTGTTCTGCACCCGCGTAGTTTCAATCCGCGTTTGAGATATGCAGTCGATCAGTACGTGTTGCGTGGAGGGCGGCTCGTAGTACTGCTGGACCCAAATGCACGAATTGATATGACATCGCCTGCAAATCAGTTTGGTCAGCAGCCGCAACTTTCCAGCGATCTTCCGGAACTACTCAAGCAGTGGGGTGTGGACTACGATGTAGCCAAAGTAGTTGGAGACCGTCTGCATGCTACTCAAGTCAATACAGGGCAGGGTGTGATGAGCTTTCCAATGTGGATGACTTTCCGCTCCGATTCGCTGGATCAGGAACATCCAATCACAGCCCAGCTGGAAAATCTGCTTTTCGTAGAGGCAGGTTCCTTAAAAAAAGCTGCTGACAGTAAAACCGAATTTACACCTTTGCTTTCATTATCAGCTAAAAGCGGTTTGATCGATACTTTCCAATTACGATTTGCGGCTCCGGATCAATTGTCTAGAGATATGAAAGTGGATGGTGAGGCGAAAGCAGTAATGGCAATAACAACCGGCATATTTTCAAGTGCTTTTCCGAATGGCCAACCGGTCAAAGAAAAAAAGAATCCGGAAGCATCTGCAGCTGGTGAAGAAAGTGAAGAAGAAACACCGCTGAAGCATCCACATTTGCTGGAAGCCGCAGAGCTAAATTCAATTTTGCTTTTCAGTGATGTTGATTTTCTCTCCGATCAGTTTTCTGTACAAAAACTTAATTTCCTCGGTCAAACAATCATCCAGCCGAGAAATGACAATCTGAATCTAATGCTCAATGCCGCCGAACATCTTTCCGGCAATGAAGCTCTAATGAGCATTCGTTCACGGGGACGTTTTTCAAGACCTTTCACTCGTTTACTGGCCATGCAGCGGCAGGCTCAACTTCGTCATCAAACTGAAGAAAAACTGCTTCTTTCTCAGTTGGAGGAAGTACAGCAGCGTTTGAACAGCCTCCTCGAATCTGCTGGTGAACAAGGACAGTCAGAAGTGATTTTGCCTCCGGAAGTTCAGGTTGAAATTGAGAAGTTCAGGGAAGAGGAAAGGCAGGCACGCCGAAAGTTGCGGGAAGTCCGCAAAATTTTGCGACAGGATATCGAGCGGTTGGGGCAGGGATTGCTCCTGCTGAACATGCTGCTCGTACCACTAATCGTCGGAATCATAGGTCTGATTGTTTACCGACTCCGCACAAGACGGCGGCGTAAAACCATACGCTAGTTTGTATCTTCTAGCTATTTCATAGAAAAAGCACAATTGTCATTCCGGATAAAGCATAACTTTGCCCGGAATCCAGAATATTTTGGTTGAATTACCGGTTATAAGTGAATTTCAATTTTTTCCTTGACTAGTAAAATTTCTGGTTTACAATATTCCGCTAACTATCTTTCATAGCTGAAATGCTGTGGGAGATCTCTTATGAAAGCCGTCAGCGATACCTTAAGCTGATATTTGTCAGTGAGGTATGAACTTAGTGGCTTTCGTTTATTTCTCTCTCAACTAATAAAGGAGGTTATATGGCGCATTATTTAGTTCAGGCATCATACTCGTCCGGTTCATGGGCAGCCCAGATCAAGAATCCTCAGAACAGGATTGAGCAGGTAGGAAAGATGTTTGCCTCAAAAGGAATTAAATTCCTTTCGGGATACTACTCGTTTGGCGAGTTTGACCTTTGCATGATTCTGGAAGGTCCGGACAACGTAAGTGCAGCGTCTGCACTAATTGCTACTGCTGCAGGAGGAGCAATTTCAAAAATCCAGACCACCGTCCTGATGACGGCCGAAGAAGGCCTTGAGGCCATAAAAGGAGCTGGTTCAGTGGATTACAGCCCACCTGGTTCCTGAATTCTGTGAATTTACTGTAAGCGGTCGGTCTAGTAGATCGGCCTCTTTCAGATACTAAAATACCGACAATAAAGTTGATGGTATTTTTCACTAGTCATTAATACTATTTTCCAAAATAAAGGAGGCTTATGAATACTCAAAAGAATTTGATGATGTTAACCATCGTCATTTCAGCAATTTATGGAGTTTGGGCCATTTTTGCTCCAGGAAGCATTATGAGCACCTATGGAGCTCCGGAAGAATTTGTTAATCCGGTTACTTTGAATACTGTTATGCTGTTCGGTGTATCTGCCTGGGTTGTTGCTATACTTGGCTGGCACATCAGGTCAACTGTAACTGAAGAAAACGTTGAGAAAGCAATGAGCTATTTTGCTCTGGCCTGGCTGCTTTATGGACTACACGGCGTCATTTCAGAACGTATATTAACCTGGCCGGAAGGACTGGAACCACGTGCTTTTTCAGAGCAGACTATTGGAGGAATAGTTTTCCTCGTTTTGAGTGTTGTTTATTACATGTTGCGTAAACCAAAGAGCAGCTGAAAATCAAGCAGAAACTCACCTTAAGGGGGGATTTTGGTCCCCCACCCCCCGCAACTAATAAATAATCAAAGGATTTACAACTCTCTTGCTGGCTTCCCTAACTGGATTACTGTTGCACTATCGCCTGGATCCGAAAATTGCAATCAAGGAGGACAGGGTATTATTACGACAAAAATTATTTGATGACCAACTTGAGTAACAGATCCATGAAACAAATGATACAAAAAATCGAATCAAGATTCGAACAAATGGGGCGCTGGATTCATGTCCATCCAAAACGAGTGATTCTAGTAATGCTGTTGTTTTTTGCAAGTTTAGCTTCGAATCTTCCTTCGATACAGGTTGATACGTCAACCGAGGCATTTTTCAGCGAAAACGATCAAACCAGGATTGCCTACGACAAGTTCCGTGAACAATTCGGCCGAGACGAAATTGTACTTGCACTCATACATCCGAAAAAGGTTTTCGACATTGAATTTTTAAAAAAGCTGAAAGCCTTCCATGAGGATCTTGAGGAAGAGGTTCCACATCTTGATGAAGTACAGAGCCTGATAAACGTGACTGCTATGCGAGGTGAGGGCGGTGAGTTGATCATTGAAGAACTGATGGCAGACTGGCCTGAAGACGATGCAGGAGTCAAGGATCTCAAGGAGCGAGTACTCAGAAACAAGTTCTACCGCAACTTTCTGGTTTCAGAGGATGGGCAATACACGACTGTGGTGGTTCGCTCTAATGCTTTTTCTGATGTGGACAAAGATATGAATCAGGAAGAAATACTGGAAGAGGGATTCTCAGACGAAGAGGATACTTCACTTTCCGATAATGATAACCCTCAGTTGCTGACCGAAGAGCAGAACAGTGAGTTCGTTGAGGCCATTCAGGCTTTGGCTGAACGTCACCGCAATTCTGAATTCCCGATCGACCTCGGCGGGTCTCCAGTGATGGTTCATGATCTTAAAAAAGCGATGTTCTCCGACATGCCAGTTTTCGTATTGGCATCTCTGGGGGTGATCGCCCTACTTCTAGTAATACTCTTCCGCCGTTTATCGGGTTTGGTACTTCCTATACTAACAGTGATATTTTCTTTGTTGGCGGCTCTGGGTCTAGTGGCCGCCACCGGAACAAAAATGACGATTGTTATGCAGATACTCCCTTCTTTCCTACTTGCCGTTGGGATTGGTTATTCGGTCCATTTACTGGTCATATACTACCGGCATCTGCGCGACCATGGTGACAAAGGGGAGGCGATTGCTTTTGCAATGGGGCATTCGGGTCTAGCAATTCTTATCACCAGCCTGACCACGGCGGGTGGCCTACTTTCTTTTGTTCCAGTAAAGGTGGCACCAGTTTCAGATCTTGGGTTATTTGGGGCGGCAGGCGTAATGCTCTGTGTTTTCTTCACCCTGGTTCTCTTACCAGCCCTGCTTTCGGTGCTTCCAGAAGGAAAACCTGCAGTTGTTGCTGATAAGCTGTATATGCAGGAAACATCTCGACCCCAACTCTCATTTGCAGACCGGATGCTCAAAGGTTGTGGAAATTTTGCAGTCAATCAGCCATGGACTGTGATAGTGATCAGCGTTCTGATAGCTTTGATGTCATCGTTCGGTGCCTCGCAGCTTCGTTTTTCACATAATCCCATTGCCTGGTTGCCAGATAACCACTCTCTGCGAAATGCGACCGATGCAATCAACGATCATATGAAAGGCAGTGCAGCCATTGAACTGGTCGTCGAACGGGGTGAGGAAAATGCGGTCAAGGATCCGGAATTCATGAAACGTCTTGATGAATTCAATCGTTTTTCCGAAGGGACAAGCTACAACAGGATTTCTGTCGGGAAATCCTCATCCATTGTCGACATGGTCAAGGAAATCAACCAGGTACTAAACGAGGACCGAGAGGAATACTACCGGGTCCCTCAGGACCGGGGAATGATATCGCAGGAACTCCTGCTGTTCGAAAACGGTGGTACTGACGATCTCGAAAGTCTGGTCAATACACCTTTTTCCAAGGCACGTGTGACGCTCAAGACAACTTGGGTGGATGCAAACCAATATACCGGACTTCTGCTCAAGCTGGAAAGAAAGATAGAGGAGCTGTTTGGACAGGAAAAGTCATATGTCGTCACCGGACTCATTCCGATCATGGTAAAAACAATCACCTTTCTTATGGAAGGCATGCTGATCAGTTACCTCATTGCAGGAGTAGTGATCACTCTGCTGATGATTTTCCTGCTTGCTGATTTTCGTCTGGGGCTCTGGAGCATGATCCCGAATTTTCTGCCAGTCCTTGTAGGGTTGGGTGTGATGGGAATGCTCGATCTGCCCTTGGACGCGATGTCGATTCTTGTAGGCAGCATAGCGATTGGACTTGCTGTCGACGATACCGTGCACTTCATGCACAACTTCCGTCGGAATCAACACATTCATCAAGATGTACAGGTGGCTGTGGAAAAAACACTAACTTCAACTGGTCGGGCCATGCTTCTTACCACTATCGTTCTTTCCGCAGGTTTTTTCATCTTCATTATTTCGTCTATGAACAACCTTATTTCTTTTGGTCTGATTACAGGTTTGACCATTATCATCGCGTTGTTTGGAGATATCCTGCTTGCTCCAGCAATGATGGCTTTGATCTACAAAAATCGACCTTCCAACTCAATAAAAAAGGAGACACTATGATGTTCATTAAAATAATTTCAAACACAATCAATATTACCATTTTCAGTATTCTAATTTCTGGAACCATTATGCTTCCTGAAAAAGTATTTGCCCTCAACGGACGCGAAATCATGGAAAAAGTCAATGCCCGTGACACAGGCGACCGCTCCATTTCTGAAATGGAAATGATTTTAATAGATAAAAAAGGAAAGAAACGTGTTCGTAAACTTAAGACCTATGGCCTGGAGCAAGGTAAGAATTCGAAAAGTTTGATGTTTTTTATCTCTCCTGCAGATGTCAAAAACACTGGATTCCTGACCTATGATTACGATGAGTCCGGAAAGGACGATGACCAGTGGCTTTTTCTCCCGGCACTGAAAAAAACGAAGCGTATTGCGGCTAGCAACAAGAGCGGCAGTTTTATGGGGTCCGATTTGAATTATTCCGATATGACTTCTCCCGACCTTGACCTATATGATTATACTTTGATGAAAGAAACCGAGGTCAAGGGGCAAAAAGTCTGGCAAATCAAGGCTGTTCCTAAAACGAAAGATGAAGCAAAAAAAAGTGGTTACAGCAAGTCCGTGGTTTTCATACGTCAGGATAATTATGTCATGATTCGAGGAGTACGCTGGGTTCACAAAAAGAAGCGCAACAAGTATCTGGATGTACGCAAGTTAGAGAAAATTGACGGAATATGGGTTTCAACTGAAATGCATGTGACCACAAAATCCGGCAAAAAAACTTTGCATAAAACCATCATGAAACAAAAAAATATACACTTTAATCAGGATGAAGTGAATGAGAACTTGTTTACTATCCGGAGATTGGAAAAAGGCTTATAAAATGTCGGAGTTTCAAAGTTTAAGAGCAGTGACACTTCGAACTGTGCCCGAATACAGTTTCAATGATTTAAAGTTCCGTAAGGCAGTTCCGAACTCAGTTTTAATGAATTCTTTTTCAGCGTTCCGTACGGTGGCCTTGAATTCCGGAACGGGGGATTCTTTTTCAGCTCGGAGTAGTCTAAGACAGCCATTAACCACACTGCTTTTCATTATTGTGTTGTTAATTGGACTCGGGAATCCGGGTGTTATTTTGGCTCAGGATACTTCGGATGATTACGGACTTGAAGAAGCACTTTCCGGATTTGAAGTTGAGGCTTCCGCAGAGGAAGATGACCTGCTTTCCGGATTTGATGACGAGAATGATGAAAATGGAACTGATGAAGAGGAAAGTCGGGAGAGAACCTTACTCAGTTTTTCAGGAAGTGCAGGATTGAGCGCAAGTTACAGTTACGCCAAAGACGCGCCTGCCGACAAGACACAAGCGGATTGGAGCGGATTGACGAAACTCCGGCCTTACTTTTCCTTGACGTGGGATGCAAAACTTGGTGAAAACTGGAAAACACGAATTTCCGGAAAAGCATTTTACGATTTAGCATACGGAATGAAAGACAGTGAAACTTTTTCTGATGAAGTGCTGAGCGAGTTGGAAAAGGAAGCTGAACTTCGGGAAATTTATTTGGAAGGCAGTCCTTTTGGAAATTTGGACATCAAACTCGGAAAGCAGATTGTGTCCTGGGGAGTAGCAAATAGTTTACGCGTTGTGGACGTGCTGAACCCCACTGATGACCGCGAATTCGGGATGACGGATCTGGAAGACATCCGTCTGCCAATTAACATGACAAAACTTGATTATTACATTGGAGATTTAAAACTGGAAGCAGTCGCTGTACATGAAATAAAATTTAACAAATCCGCTGTGTTTGGTAGTGACTTTAATCCGTCGACTCAGAAAATAAATGAAGTCATTCCGGAAAGTTCTGCGGAAAATACGGAATACGGATTGGCCCTGATCGGTACATTTAGCGGTTGGGATGCGTCTTTACATTGGGTGCAGTATTTTGACGACACTGCTCATTTTAAAATTACCAAAGTAACTTTCATTCCCGGACTAGGAGCTGTACCAACACTAGAACAGCGACACAGCCGTTTAACAATGGGAGGAGCGACTCTGAGTATTCCTTCCGGAAATTTCATCTGGAAAGCGGAAGCCGCAAAATTGCAGGGGATGGAATTTGCGCTTGTGACAGATAAAACTTTTTCACGGACAGATGCTCTAGTTGGCACAGAGTATTCAGGATGGAGTGATACTTCACTGACACTTGAATTTGGAGTACAGCACCTTAATGATTTTGATGTAAAATTGGAAGAATCACCTGACTCTCAACTGGAAGATAGAATTGCCACCACAGTCAGTTTCATGCAGGATTACATCAACCAGACCCTTCACCTGAGTTTGGTCGGGATGATGATTGGCAAAAGTGGCAAGGACGGTGGACTTAACCGCATGTCCCTCGAATATGATGTGATGGACGCGTTTTCAGTCACCGGAGGTGTGATGCTCTATCAGCCTGGAGAAAATGCTTATTTCCAGAATTTAAATGAAAACGACCGTATTTTCTTTGAGGTTCGTTATTCTTTCTGAAATTGGGAGTTTACTGATTAAAACGTTAATAGAACTTGTTCTTTATAATGCAATAATTCAAAATCAACCATCTTATTTTGGTTAAGTTTTGTCTCATTTCATCTTAATAGTCTTTAGAAGGACGATCATATGTTAGCTAGTTCTACAAAATATCTGATAATTGGTGCAGGAATTCATGGTCTCAGCACTTCTTACCATTTAGCACTTGAATTGAAAAATCGGGGTCTCGGAAGCGGGAAAGACATTCTGGTAATCGACAAATCAGGCATTGGAGCAGGTGCTTCCGGAATTGCCTGTGGAGTTGTCCGCAACAATTATTTCCAACCTGCGATGCGGGAATTGATGGCACACAGCGTAGAGGTGTGGGAGAGTGATCCGAAATCATACAGCTATCACGCGGTCGGTTACATGCAAATTAGTCCCGAAGTGATGCATTCTGATATTGCCACAATCTATGAACAACAGCAGGCCATTGGCTACCCTTCAGAATTTATCGAGGGCAGTGCTGATTCAATGGTTTATATGCAGGGTTTGTTTGACGACTGGCAGGCAAAGGGCATAACTTCGGTGTTGCATGAAAAAAAAGGCGGCTTTTCCAATAATATGAAGTGCATGCAGGGACTTGCGGCAAAAGCTGAAAGCGAGGGAGTTACTATTACTGGAAATGTTGAAGTAACCGGTGTTGAATATTCCGGTAAAGCAATCTCTGCGGTAATCACAAATCATGGGACGATTCAGACGGATTATGTAGTTGTCGGCGTCGGTCCGTGGGTAAATACTTTCTGGAAAATGCTGGATCTTCCTTCAAAAATCAGAGTCAAGGATGGAGATGAAGTTCATGAAAATGTAGAAATGTGGCGTTACTACTGTCTCCAGGAAGGGACTCTTGGTGTTGACCCAAATATGCTTAAAACAAATGATGGTAAGAGCCCGCCGGTGATTCACGTTGATACTGATGCACCGCTCTACTCTGACATTGACGGACGTTTGATCACTGATAAAATGTGGGGTATTTATTATAAACCGGATTTCAGCTTTGATGGAGTACAGGGAGGTGCTGCACCGTACAATGTAGATACAACAGGCGATGATTTCAGTCTTGATCCTTATGGTACGGAGTCTCCGGACTTTGTGGTCGGTAAAGACTTTGTTGACATGTGGTGTGCCGCCTTAGCTTTCTGCCAAAGCCGTTTTGAAAATACCCGCCACCTTTACCGAGGTGATCCTTCAGGCGGACTGGGTGCGTTGGCTCCGGATAGTTTCCCGGTTTTTGATGAGTATCATGAAAACTGCTATGTGATTGCCGATTCAAATCATGGTTACAAGATGCTTGGAGTGGGGAAACTTGTTGCTGAATATATCGTGGGAGAAAAAAGCAAACTGCTGGAACCGTTTCGTTTTTCACGTTTTGAGGAGGGCAAGCTGCATCCGGTCTCAAAAAGTCCTTTCCCTTGGAGTTGATCTTATTATCTTTCCACCAAATTAAAGAGAAAGTGCAAATATTTTTATGGAAGCAGAGACGATAGAAAGTGACTCCAACCAGAAATATGAACGAGTGCCGATTCAGAATCATTTTATAGGCTGGCAGTGCAGGGTGCGGCAGTATGCAATGCGAAATGGTGGGGGGCGCCCCACATCCGGGATGAGACCGGATGTTCTTCTGGAAGATGGAAAAGAAGTGGCTTCTGCTGTGACGCTATTACTTGTTCCGGACCTGCTTCAGGAGAGTATCCTTCAATTTCGTTTCATGGCGCTTAAAACTCAGGATCCTCAGGAAAGATACAAAAAAGCGGTTCAGCTTCTATCAGCATCATTTTATCAAAATGTGGAAAATTTTAGTGGTCTGATGACAGGCGTGTTTTCAAGAAGTTCTGAGACAGTGAATAGGCTCAAGAAAAATCAGCGCTGTGTACTTGAATTCGACTTCCAGCAGCAAAAATTCCGAGTTCCAGCTGGTATTAAAGTCTTGCTGAAAAAAAATCCAAAATACGAATTCACTTACTGGCACAATTTTCTATTCAACCCGCACCTCTCTCCGGATGTTACCGTTCTAGGTTTCGAACCCGATTGGTCTAACTCCAGTGCAGACCCCACTTCGTTTTAAGCAGAACACTTCAAAAAACTTTAGTTAGTGTCGAACATAAATTAAACTAACCCTGTTTTTATCAGCTTTTAAGTAAGTTTGGAATAGCTTGAGAGATTTGGAAGTCAGTTTTCAGTTATCAACAATCAGCCTGTAGAATCAGGGCAAAAAAACTGACAGCAGGCAATTTGACACTTGTTAGAACTTTCCGTAGTTTTCTTTGAGAACAACCATCGGATGCCGTTTTGACATCTGGAATTTGATCAGCAATTCACGGGCAATCATGTCTCGGTCTTGCTGATTATCGGGAAGATCCATCTCTTTGGGAACCGTAACCCAACCATTGATATTTCTGTCAAAGACAGCAGGACGGTCTTCTTCGTAACCCATGTGAACATCTTCCAGCCAGTTTAGATCCTGCCAATTCATCACTTCCAGATATTTTTTCAAAAAAGGCGTTAGACGCTCATAGTCCGGTACAAGGTTCACATCATAGCGGTAGCCGATATGCTGTCCGATTTCTTTTTCTCTTTTGGATCCTAAATCTTCTGGAATTAATGTGTTATTTTCACTCATTTCAAGTTTAAAATTTTAAGTTTCAAGTATTATTCAAGTTTCAAGTTCCGGGCATCAGGCAACAAGGTTTGTTACTCATTACTCAGTACTTCTAACTGCCTAGTGCTCAGTAGCGATTCATGTCCGGTCGGCCAACAGTGTGCTGTGAGCCGGCCAAAGGAACTTGTGCCAAAGCTGAAGCTTCCATTGTCAATGCTGCCAAGTCTTCCGGTTCAAGGGAATGGACGTTAGTTTTACCGCATGCACGCGCAAACATCTGGCACTCTATTGTCAAACAGTGCAGGAAGTTGTATACCCGCTCCGCAGCTTTGTCAGGGTCAAGACGCTTTCTTAATTCGGGGTCTTGCGTTGCAACGCCAACAGGACAACGTCCAGTATGACAGTGATAACAGTATCCTGCTTCAACACCCATTTCCTTTTCGTAATCAGCTTCCGGAATGTCCTTGTTGCAGTTGAGGGCCATCATTGCAGAGTGCCCAATTGCAACTGCATCTGCTCCCAGAGCGATTGCTTTTGCTCGTCAGCACCATTCCTGATACCGCCGGCATAGACCAGCGATATTTTTCCTGTATAACCCAAATCGTCAAATGCTTTGCGGGCCTGACGAATAGCGGCAATTCCGGGAACTCCGGTTTCTTCGGTAGCCAGGTGCGGACCCGCTCCGGTGGAACCTTCCATACCGTCAATATATATGCTGTCCGGATTTGTCTTGAGCGCCATTCGAACGTCATCATAAACTCGTGCCGAACCAAGTTTTAGCTGGATCGGTATTTGAGCATCGGTGGCTTCCCTGATTTCGTTTATCTTCAAAGCTAAATCATCTGGACCAAGCCAATCCGGATGCCGTGCCGGAGAACGCTGGTCAATGCCCGCAGGCAGGGAACGCATTTCCGCCACCTGATCGGTGACTTTTTGTCCCATCAAATGTCCTCCCAAACCGACTTTGCAGCCCTGCCCTATGAAAAATTCACAGGCATCAGCAAGGCGAAGATGGTGCGGATTGAAGCCGTAACGGGACTGAATACACTGGTAGAGCCACTTTGATGAATAGCGCCGCTCGTCAGGAATCATGCCGCCTTCACCAGAACAAGTCGCTGTTCCTGCCATCGTTGCTCCGCGGGCCAAAGCAGTTTTTGCTTCATAGCTTAATGCACCAAAACTCATGCCGGTAATGTAAATTGGAATATCCAGTTCCAACGGACGTTTGGCATTTGGACCTATTATCGTTTTGGTCAAACATTTCTCGCGGTAGCCTTCAATCACGAAGCGTGTCAGCGTTCCAGGAAGAAAAGTCAGATCATCCCAGGTTGGAATGTTTTTGAACAAGGACATTCCGCGCATCCGGTAACGTCCCAACTCTGCTTTGATGTGTATGTCATCGATTACCTCGGGTTTAAAAATGAAGCTCTGACCGAGGAGAGATTTATTTCTTGGCATTGTATTTCTCTGCATGAAAATTAATTAAAGCTGGAAAGTTAGTTTCCAAATATGTTGAACTCAAAGTATTATTTTCTTTTCGGTCGGCTCCAGGTTATCGTAATTCCAAAGCTGTTTTCCAGCCACAATTTTCTGTAACTTAGCTGCACCATTGGATGCCTTCATTCCATAAAGTGCCAGCTTGCGCTCAATCCACCCGGCTTCAAGATCTGTCATTTCACCGGCGACCGCATCCACTCCAAGTGAAGCGATTTTTCCACCGACAAAGATTGTGCCGTCGTACATTGAATCCCCAAGGTTTGGACCTGCATCACCAAGAATAATCATACGTCCACGCTGCATCATAAAACCGGTTAAAGTTCCTGTACGTCCACCGACAATAATGGTGCCGCCTTTCATGTCGATGCCCGTTCGTGAACCTACATCACCCTTGCAAACCAGGTCTCCGCCGCGAATCGCCGCACCGAATGTAGAACCTGCATTTTTTTCAACAACAATTGTTCCGGCCATCATATTCTCCGCGAATGACCAGCCTACCCGACCGGATATTCGGATATTCGGGCCGTCCACCAGACCGCAGCCGAAGTAACCGAGGCTGCCTTCGAAATCGAGTTGCAGACGGTTGAGAATACCCACACCGATGGAGTGTTTTGCGCGGGGATTTTGGACAACAATGTGTCCAAAACCTTCTTTCATTAAATCACGTATCTTTTGATTGATCGCAGTGCTTTCCATGCTTTGTACGTCAAACTCTGTTTTTTTGCTGGAATCTACTTCAAACGCATTGTAGGGGTAAACAAAATTTTCATCTTCTTCTGCAGAGAAGAAAATTTCTTGAGTCCGTCCGCTGAGTTGTTCAGTGTGCAGACCTGCGTCAAAGGATTTCTCTATAGTTGCCATACTCTTACCTCTCCTTCATAGGGATCAAATGTATCAATTTCGTGTGGGAAAATACTACGGATAGCTACCTCTTCTGAGGCCAGGGCTACAAAGTCATCGCTTTCATAAAGGACCATTGGTTTCGCACCCATCAAATCTTTGGCCATTCCCAGGCAGTCTGAAGTTGCCACAACATAAGTAAAAACTCCATCGAGTTCTTCCAGCGAGTCTTGCATTGCACCTTCCAGTTCAAAACCTCGATCCATTTTGTCTGCCAAATAAACGGCAATCAGCTCCGAATCGCAATTTGACATAAAGCGGTGACCACGATGTACAAGTGTCCTTCTCCAGTTCCAGTAGTTGGTCAACTGACCGTTATGCACCACAGCAACATCATTGAAGGGATAGGCCCAGTACGGATGTGCAGAGCGGATATCCACATCGGATTCCGTTGCCATCCGTGAGTGTCCGATACCGTGTGTGCCGTTGAAATTTCCCAGGTTGTACTGTCCCGAAACTACTCCTGCGTCTCCCAAGTCTTTGACAAGTTCCAGTGCAGAACCCAGTGAGAGGATTTCTGCTCCTTCCACATCCTCAATGTAGTCTGCAAGGCGACGCAAATCACCTTCTTTACGGAAAGTATAGCGAAAAGCGTATTCAGTGACCGTATCTTGAGAAATGATTTCTGCGCCCATTTCCTCCAGGCGGCTGTCCACAATGGCTCGTCGGTCTTTGATTTGCTGATGTATATCAAATCCTGAATTCAGGTCTTCCTGTTCTGCAACTTTGAAGCGCATCACAAACTGATTTTCCTCTGGGACTCCATAGACGGCAAATCCCGTTGAGTCGGGACCACGATGCTTCAAGGACTGAAGCATCGAAGTCATCTCCCCCCCTATGTTTCCGGGACTCCCCCGGCGGATAATTCCTGCAATACCGCACATTTAATGATCTCCTTTTTGTTATTAATAAAATCCAAGTACTTATGAAAAACAGGGGTGGAAACTTTACAGACCACCCCAAGCCGACTGAATATAGCTTTCGTTCAAAATCAAGGCAGACAGTCGATGTATGTTTCCAAATCCCAATCAGTTACAGTGTGATTGAACCGCTCCCACTCGTCATTTTTGTAATGATGGAAAACCCGATACATTTCATCCGGCATAGACGATTTTATGACCTCATCATCCGCCAGCTTTTGCAAGGCCTCACCAAGTGACATTGGCAATTTTTTGACTTGTTTACCTTCTTCAATTGCTTGATAAATATTGCGTTCTTCTGCTTCTCCGGGATCCAGATCGTTGCTGATGCCGTCATCGAAAGCTTTGAGCAATGCTGCTCCCATCAAGTAGGGGTTGACCATCGAGTCCACAGAACGGTACTCAAAACGACCCGGCGCAGAGATCCGTAATGCACAAGTGCGGTTTTGATAACCCCAATCTGCAAAAACTGGAGCCCAAAAACCAGTATCCCACAATCGGCGATACGAATTTACTGTGGAAGAACCGATGGAAGTCAAGGCTCCCAAATGTTTCATCACTCCACCGATACATTGCAATCCGATTGGGCCGGGTTTGCGTTCATCAATGGAGGGATCTGGCATGAAGGTATTATCTCCACCAACAAGATAAGTAAATGCTCCTGCCATTCCCGGAAGTTTATCGAAGTGTAAATCATTGACTTTGTCGTTTCCGCCGCGCCAGAGTGACATGTTGTGATGACATCCGGAAGCAGAAACGCCCATAAACGGTTTGGACATAAAACAGGCAATCAAGCCGTCTTCACGTGCCACTTGTGCACAAATTTGGCGGTAAGTCGTCAAGCGATCAGCATTACGCAAAACATCGTCAAACATCGTGTTCAACTCCAATTGTCCGGGAGCATCTTCGTGGTCACCCTGAATAATATCCAGACCCATGGCCTGTGAGTATTCAATGACTTTCATGAAAGTTGGGCGCAACTCTTCAAATTGGTCAATGTGATAACAATTCGGTTTGGTCACACCGCCATTTGGCCGTCCGTCCTCACCGCGCTTGAGCCACATCATTTCCGGCTCCGTACCGCATCTCAAGTGCAGTCCGTCATATTTATCCTGAAACTCATTGTGAATGATGCGCAAATTTCCGCGGCAATCTGAAGTCAAATGTCCTCCCGGATTTTCGCGTTCTTCACGGTTTCGGAAACAAGTACAGAATACTCTTGCAACCCTCTTGTCCCAGGGCAGTTGACTGAAGGTTTCAGGATCAGGAATACCGACTAATTCAGATGATTCAGGCCCATAACCAATGTAATCACCGTGGCGGTCAACATACAGGTTGGCGGTAGAACCATACACGAGTTGGAACCCTCTCTCGGCTGTTCGCTCCCAGTGATCGGCAGGAATACCTTTGCCGACGATCCTGCCGGTAACGGAAATGAATTGATAGTAAATATAGGTGACTCCAAGTTCGTTTATTTTCTCACGAACCTGTTTAACCAATTTGTCTCGCCCCTCGGCGTTAACGTGTGCTTCTAAGTCTGTCAAATTACCTCCTGAAATTAGCAGTTGTATCCGTTTTTATTACTGAAAAATTAACGGATATTATTAAGGCCGAAAACTAAATCAGTTTTCTCAGCCATTTAATTAAACCTTCTCAACTTTTGCTCTTCTTCTATTTTTTCAAACAATGAATATACTTTATCCAATACAGGAAGTCAAGAGCGCGGTTTTAGTTTTTCCGGATCATAAAACGGAAATTTCACCACCTGCGCCGGAATACGCTTTTGGTGTCCGTCCAGTTTGCCGATTTGAACTTCAGTGCCAATTTCGGCATGAGTTACATCAATCCGGCAAAGCGCAATGTTCTTGCGTAAAATCGGTGAGCGCATTCCGCTGGTGATTACTCCGACTTGTCCACGACCAATGTGAACGCAGTCTCCGTGAGCACCAGGTTCGTTGCCTTCAAGCTCCAAACCAACCAGCTTTCGCTGAGGATTTTCTTTGCGGCTAACGAGTGCTTCTCTGCCGACAAAATCGTCTTCCTTTGTTTTCATGGGTACAGTGAAACCGACTCCGGATTCAAACGGATCGGTTTCATCACTGAACTCGTAGCCGGCAAATACAAGTCCGGATTCAATGCGCACCATATCTAG